>Ga0058698_10000359_pt1 | contig 26346 bp, 36 predicted proteins | sample AgamicAsSfe_FD_67288 | JGI IMG/M metagenome (GOLD analysis project Ga0058698, IMG submission 67288) | Agave microbial communities from Guanajuato, Mexico - As.Sf.e | ecosystem: Host-associated > Plants > Phyllosphere > Phylloplane/Leaf | place: Guanajuato, Mexico | collected 2012-05-30
CGATGGAGGTCGGGATGTGCTTCGAATGTGGCAGTCATGCATCTGGATCAGCCAGCTTGCGACTGGGATGTAGCTAGAACTGCCATGATTCAAAATGATGCCGTATCAGAATTATGAGAGTGCTAGAAAAGTGATATTGTACGCCATGGTTACATAGAAAAGGTGCTCCCGATCACATGTCTGTTCCAGGCAGGGATGGTCTGTGGGTGGGGGACGCGGCGGTGAAGCGTGATGATGGTCGGGGAGGGTGACGGGCGCTATGCGCTTGCGTGTGCGTAGTAGACAGGTGAGGGCGCCATGCGTACATCTGGGGCATTGGGTATGGTCCAAGGGTTGCCCCAAGTCGATTCTCTACCTGAGCTTCGAGAGATGCGATTGCATATTGCTGAAGATGTCCTGGTTCCTCTTGCGTAGTGCTGGGGGGGAGCCCGAGTGTTTCCAATGATTATTCACATGTCTGTTTCAGGTCCGTCACGTCCAGTCATTTCAATCAGTCCACTACGCACCAGATCCATTTCGATCCTGCCACCGCTTCCTGCTCAACAGGTCAGGTCGTGCAGCGTTATAGTTCCCCAGTTCCCCAGTTTCCCCATACTTGGCCCCTCGTTGCGATCATTCTCTTTAGGCTCACACTCAACGCGCCGTCCCTCGCAATCATCAATTATCCTGTACAGTCGCCTCGATCCGCTGGTCGCCTGAATTGAGGCCGTATATCAGGATCAGCACGTCTTTGTTGCCTGATTCCTGGATTTGTGGCATTGCAACGATCCGGCTGAAGCATTACTCTGAGCACCGGACCTGCTTCTTGACCTGCTTCTTGACTCTTTCCTTGAGATAGCGAGCAAACTTGCAACAGGAGCTGTACGGAGTAGTGGAATAGCCAAGAATTGGACGCGAAAGAGTAGAGGTCATACAAGCGTCCCGCCCGTCGACGCTACAGCAAGGAGTGTGGACGGAAAGAAAGGGAGGAAGGAAGAAGACGACGACGCAAGACTCCCGGAAGCTGCATCGAGGTTCGTCGAGTCGAGTCGAAAATCAAGACGACACGGGCGGAGCAAGAGAAAGAAGAGCTATCTCGCCTATAACCATACGCACCGCGGTCTCTTTGAGCAATAAGCTCGACTGCTCGACTCCCTCGCTTACGGTCTCACCTGAGCACCATAACGATCGTCAGACCGGCTCGCGGAGAAGATGTCGAATTCCATCCTCTCACCCTCGGCCTCTGCCTCATCCCTGTCCTCGTTCCTCTCCACACAAACACCCTCATCAACAGCAACAGCAACAGCAACAGCAACAGCCATCCTCGCAGCCGGGTCAACAGCAATATCCAGCATGGCGACAGATACCGAAACAGGCGCCCCGCCCGTCCCCGACCACGTCAGCGTATGGCGCTGGTTATTGGGTTTCTTGCTTGTGGGGTGTGCGTGGGGGTTGACTACCCCGTTTATGCGCCGTAAGTGTTTCTCTTATATTGTTGGTGAGGAGAGGTGGGCGGAGACGAAGGTGAGGGGAGAGGGCGAGGAGAGAGCGGCCGTCTCTTTTCCTTCGCGTCCCACGCGTCCACCCGCCCCGTTCCTAATCACCCATGCGAATTGCCTTCAGCTCCCATACCCCGTGCATTGCCCCTCGACCACTCCCATGGACCCCATCACAAACATCACCACCCCCCATCTCTGTCCACATGCTAAAACACCCCTCAGGCGCCGCCCTCACCGCACCCCCATCGACCTCGCACCCCACACTCAGCCGCCCAAACCTCTCCCCCATCTCCCGACTCATCCTGAAAGCCTGGTTCGGCGTCACAGACACTCTGCGCCGTCCGGCGTATGCAATCCCCTTTTTGATCAATGTCACGGGGAGCGTGTGGTTTTTCTTGTTGATTGGGAAGGCGGAGTTGAGCTTGACTGTGCCTATTACGAATAGTGAGTTTTTCTGCTTCCCTTGTGGTCTGGTCTGGATGGGGTGGGGAGAGCATCGGGTGGGTGGAAGGGAGGGGCCGAAGAAGAGGAGGTAGGTGAAGAAGCGGAGGTCGGGATGCGGATGTGGACGGGAATGTGAGGGAACGGGGAGCAGCAAGGAGAGGCGATGCGAAGATGAGGGAGGAAAAGGGCAAGGACCGAAAGAAAGGCCAGCATGAAGGCCGAGGGAGGTGCAAGAAACTCGGCTAATCCGCGTGTCTGCGTTCATCCAGGTTGCGCATTCCTCTTCACCGTCCTCGGCGAATGGTGGGCCGAGGGTAAAAAGGTCGATCGAAGTAAGTCTCTGTCCTTTCCTTTCCTACTCTGCCTTCGCCGCCCCACACCTGGACTACGCGGACGCGGAACAGCTTGAATGATGCTAATACTGTCCTATAGACACCTGGATCGGCATGGCGCTAGTCCTGACAGGAATCGGGTTGTGTGTGCAATCGAAGGTATAATGCCGGACGACGACAACGTTGGGCTGGCCGCGGAGACATTTTGGTATAGCAGACGGGGACAGTGCCGGGGATATATACGCTCATATACAAGAACATACACGCTCATATACAAGAATGAAAGAATGAAGGCCAGCTAGTGGAACACAGCAACCTAATGACGCAGAAATGACGCAGCAGAACGGAGAGATGTGGGAGAGTGTAGCAGAAGACTGGGGGTGTGTCTTGATGTGCTGTGCCGTGCTGTGCTGTGCTGTGCTGTGCTGTGGTGCGACGTGGCGTGCGCCGAGAAGGGGCGGAGTGCTATTGCATCTAAGACGGGAGAGGAAATGGGAGTTTTGTGAGATTAAAGGAGGGAGTGAGCGGCGAGCGAGTGTGAGAGGAAGGCGTGGGCGTACTTGGCGTACTTGTCCTGTATATGGTGAGGGCGAATTGGAAGTATGGAAGTATTCGTGGAAAAGGAAAGTCAGGTCAGGTCAGAGAGCAAGTTTGATATTTATAAGGGAGTGCTCTGTTCGGACCAAGTGTCTGTGTTAACAGTTCGATGGTCATTTTCATGCTTGGATGGTCTCTATCCGTGTACCATAATGTTCATGATGTAAGTACGTTCATCTCTACTTGAAATGAGAAGAAGCAGATATCCGACAACGCTTTCTCCTCATCATCTCCATTGGCTGATCAGATCAGATCGAACCAGATCATTCATGCTTCTTCCATCTTCGATCACATCACACCACTCTCAGCGCCAAGCCAACGTTACACCATGCGTGCGCTCAACCATCAATCACCAACCATCGTCACCGCCGGCATTCGCAAACGAGTCGCCTCCACCTCCAGAAGCTGGGAAGTCGTCACCACCAGCAGTGGTAGTCTCCATGCCATGACTGCCTCCACCGCCGTAGCTTGCACCAGCGTCACCTCCATCTGCGCCATTGTCACCGGCTGCGGGCTCTTTGCAACGAACCGCAGTGTGGCCACTGTGTAGTGGGTGTGGAATTAGCAATCGTGTTGACATGGTGGGACGGAGCATGTAGTGGAGTAAACTCACAACTGCTGGCAGTTTTGGCACTGCACTTTCGAGTAGTCTCTGGGAAGAGGGCATTCCTTGGAGAAGTGACCCACTGTTGAAAAGGGCTGTTAGTATGGTGCGATTGAGTCGTGAAGGGAAGGAGGTGACTTGCTTTGGTCACAGTTGCGACTAGAAGTTTTGTTAGTACATGACAGATAGACAAGCTAGAAAATCGACATACCAGGTGACCGTGGCTGGGTTGCGAGGCTGGTCGCATTCTTTCGCAATGTGCTCCGTGGATCCGCAGTTGCGGCAGTCGCGTCCTTTCTTAGGCTCGGGGCAATCATCACCTGGAAGGTAGGGTCAGCATCAGAAAGCAAAAAGGAATGGCTCAGGGAAACGTACCTTTGTGGCCCTGTTAAAAAGTTACACTGGTCAGTAGAAATGAAGACAACATGATAGGGTCACTTGCCTCCTGGTCACAATTTCGGCTACAAAGGCTTGTTAGTGTTGACCATGGAAGCTAATGCGGAAGGCGCAACTCACCAGATCATTGGACCACCTCGAGTCTTTCGTGGCTGCGGACAGTCGCGCAGACGGTGGCCCTCATTGCAGTTAGAGCACACGATCTTTGGTTGTTCAGGCTCTGGTTGTTCCATTTCACACGTCTTGGGCGTGTGTCCCAACTCTGTCAAGTGGATGTCAGTGAGGTCAACAACAAGAGACTAGAAGTGTCGACTTACCGTTACACCTGCGGCACAGAGGAAGTTTGTGTTCCATTGGAACACCAGTGTCCTTGGCCAGACGCTCGAAATTCTCCTCCGGTGTCTTTGGCCACATTGCGGCAAACTTGGGACGAGTTGGGCTGGGTTTGAAATAATACCCAACTACGAACTTGCAGTCTGAAACACCTTGCGCATTCACGATGGTGAATCCGACCGATAGCTCTTTCTCCTATGATCGGGTCAGTCTAAGTTGTAGGTGTCCTGTTCGACTTTATTACCAAGGCAATAAGATGGAGGTTGAAGCCAGCCGCATTGAGCTTCTTCTCGACGTCAGCGTAGGTAGCGGTGCGGTCCGCCTTCATGTAAGCGCGAGTACCCTGTTTAGGTCAGCAAGATGCGGTCTCTTCTTCAGTTCAAGGCACTGACAGTCTTGAAGTCGTCAAGGTCGCGCTCCGCATTGGCTTTCTTGATCAGGTTCCACGCCTCACCAGTCGTCAAGTCTGGAACACCCGTGAAATCGAGAGCGCGAAGCTCGTCACAATCGGCGGCGTTATGTCCTTCCTGAAGACATTGTCTGCATTTCTCCGCAGGTTTCTCAGGACCTGGTTACTCATTAAAAAGAATGAAACGGAGAGGCGAAAGGAGTTCTCACAGTCCGCTGCACGATGTCCAGTGCCAGAGCAGATGCGACACTCTCTGTGCCCAGGTGTTAGCATGCGAGTGGTCAATGTGAAAGACGGCAGCCACGTACCCATCAAATGGACGATCGACTCGAGGGTTTGGACATTCAGCCTTATTGTGACCTTCTTCTCCACAGCTGCAAAGATCGTTAGAGGTGATGATGAGATCGTGACGAAGAGTCTTACTTGAAGCAGCCGCCTCCACCGCTGCCTTGTCTAGGCTCAGGACACTGGAAATGTTGTCAGGTTGAATAATGGATGTGGTGACTAGGTACCGACCTCGCGAGCAAAGTGGCCATCCTGACCGCAGCTATAGTAGAGCTTTGTCAATCTTCACGTTGTTGTTGTTTCTGATGCTTGTTGAAAAGACTCACTTGCGGCACGCGCCGTCACCCCCACCAGCACCGCCGTCACCTGCGCCGCTATCGAAGCCTCTACTGAAGTCGCCACCATGAGTGCCTGAATCTGAACCTTGTGAGCGGGATGGCCAGAAAGAGACTGTACGCAAATATTCACCGCCGAAGCCATCATTGGCCATCCCAGTCGCAGTGTCCTCAAATACGGGAGCGGCAGAAGTGTCGTTCCAACCTGAGATATATCTGTCAGTGAGAGGTCTGCAGTAAGAGGAAGATCTTGGCGTACTATCAGTGGCACCATTGTCCCAAGTCATCGTGATAGTATTGAGGTGGAAGATGGTTTATGTATGTGATGATTTGGAGAGAGATGAAGATGAAGGGTCAAAGAGTGAAGCGGTAGTGGTAGACAAGTAGAAGAGTGTTGTTCTGAATGAGGTTGAGATGGAAGTAGTTGTTGAAGACGTAATGGAAGTAGGTTGATGATTGATTGAAGAATGAGAAGAGAAAAGAAAAGAGAGAAGGAAAGCGAGAGGTTTTCAGATGTTAGATGCGGTTGAGCGACGATTGAGAGCTGAGTCAGGGAGTTGGGTTTCACGACCTGAAACATTTGAAGCTTTTCTGAAACAGGAAACCTCAAGAGATTCTCTCACAACAGATCGTCATGTTGAGGAACTTTACTGACCGATATCAAAGCCCAAACTGCGCCAAAAGGCAGTGCTTGTGCTGTGATCCAGATTGAGCTTTGGTTCTGGCTCTGGATGTTGTAGTGTCTATGTCAAGATTTGTGATGTGGCAGATATATAAAGAGGCAAAGTGGTGCAATGAGCAACGACAAGCCATCCGGAGTTGGAAGTGAAGTCAATGCGAATAGGAGACAAGCAGAGTGTTGCTTTCTTTTTGTCTCTATTTACGATTGAGAGGTGTGCCGTGCCTTGGACGCTAGTGCGTTTGTCAAGCTAATGTGTTCGGCCGTGAGTGCTTAGGGCGGCAAGGATCACTGTGTTACCATGCATCTCTGCAACAGAGCCTTCATCAGCCTCTGCTTGGGGTATTGTCATCTATCGTTGACCGATAAACGGGCTTAGTACCTTTCGACAATTTGGCCAAGTATTCCTCATGCGCCTCCCTCACGCTTCGCATATTCATCCTCCATTGCCTCCTCATACCGTTTATCACTATCCGACTGCTCGTCCGTGACGTCCTCAACAGTGAACCCGCCAGCAGACTCGCTCTCTCCACCCTCGATCCTCTTTTCAGTTGCTTCCTCGACCTCACCAGTCATCAATTGTCTGCCTTGTCGATCATACGACCTTGACTCCTCCACCAGAGGTTGTCCTGAACTTTGATGTGATCGATGCATGGTAGTGTTGCCGTCGCTATCTCTGTGTATAGTTTGCGTGGTGTGTGTACTGTTCACTTGCCCATTATTACTACTGCCAATGTTGGAGAAGCCGGAGGAGAAGCTTTGGGTGGTGCTGGAGAAGCCGGAGAGGTTTCCGCTGATGTTGCCGTCGATTGTCCAGCTAGGCATGGTGGAAGGCAGGATGAATAGTGGATGAATTTTTTGGAGAACGAAGACAATGCTGTAGCAAAAGAGCAGGGGTTTAGAAGGTGATGAAATAGGAGTTCCAAGTTTCTGGCGATCCGGGCCAACAACAACATCGATCATCATCACCATCGTCATGAACACCACTCAATGATTACTCATCATCTCTACGAGTACTCATGTGTACCTTGCACAAGCCAAATGCTCAATCTCTGAATGTGATGCGCTCTTGTGATAACAACATTTGCCTTGCCTTGACCCTATCGTAACTGTGACTCGCTTGACCTGAAAGATTTCAAGTCTATTCTCCCTCATTACCGCAGCCATGCGTGGCAAAGACGCCGGCAACCTCGAGATCCTCCTTGACTCCGACCTCTACTCTGGTAAAGGACCTCAACCCACCTTTACCCCCGGATCCACCATTTCCGGCCGCGTCCTCTACACCCCGGCCGCCCGCAAAACCATCGACGAAGTAATCATCATCCTCCGCGGCCGCTGCTATACTGTCGTCCGCGATCCCGACGTCGCCGGTTTTGGCAAGGACTCCTATGCTGAGGACAACGACCTCTTCCGGCTGGAGCAGACACTCCTCACGGGCCCATTCACAATGCAGAGTACGACGACAGAATGGCGGTTCAAGTTCATCATGCCGAAGCAGGTCATTGCGACGCGGCAGGCCGGGAGAGAAAACAATTGGCTGTATGAGAGCAGAGCACACTCCACGCCACCATCGACGAGTTCGGCGGGGCAGGGACATCAGGCATTGCTGACGTATGCGCTGAAAGTGATCATAAACCCAAACAGTCACCATCGTCTGGAGCGGTGGAATCTGCTGATAGCTGTGACAAGTACTTCTGATAATATCTATCCAGAACCTAGAGCAGCACCGCATGTGTTTGAAGAAGCTCGCCATTCCAAGCTCGTGCGGTTGCCCGTCGAGAAGCTGAGCTTCAGACAGAAGATGAGCCATGCATTTACGAAAGAGTCAATTCGCCACTCGGAGCTCCCTTTTGTTGCTACTGCCTACATGCCCAATGCCGCCAGTCTATCGCAGGAACTGCCGGTTGCTGTATCCTTGCGGCGAAAGGCAGGTGCACCGGGTGCTGAACAATCTACGTTTGTGCTGACGGCAGCTACCCTCGAGCTGCACGCAAAGGTGCATGTGCGTGTGAATATCAGACAAGACGATCTCGACGCGAAGATATGGGAAGAGCTGGGCCAGTATAACCTCTTGGGGACTGCGACGCCACTCCCAAGCCATGGAGAAGCGATCGAATTGTCAAACTCGGTACGATTAGCAGATATTGTGCCTGAGAAAGAGCGGGATCGTGAGTCGTCCTTCCCTAGCAATACACAACACCATTGCCAAGGCTAATTTCCCTAGGTATCATACCCTCATTCAAGACATACACCATCAATCGCAGCTACTACCTTGTTCTGAACGTGGCTCTTCACGATTCTCGCTCTGATCATACATACTATCTGGAATCGAGAGTACCGTTTTTGGTTCTGCCTATGGAGCACCCAAGTGTCAAGAGTGCTGCGGCTGGTTTGGCGCTTCCGAGGTATAGCGAGGCTGGGCTGCACTTGCCGGCGTATATCGAACATGCTAGTCAAGAGTGAGGATTCGTGATGGGGCATGTCGTACATGAAGAGCAAGAGCTTGGCGAGGCTTTCAAAAGCAGCCCAGAGCGATAACAGCAGGTACCTCGAAACTGATGCAGTCACGGCCGCAGTGTCAAACAGTCACGGGCTAGACTCAGGCTACTTCCTCCCAACCCCAACCACCCCAATCAAGTACAGGTCCATCCCATTGCCGAAGTCACGACGGACAATGGCTTCAACCTTCCTGTTCAACCCTGTTTATCACCGCTCTGCTCGACTCAATGATTCAGGAACTTCGTGGGCACAAGGTCATTGTTAGCGAACCGATATTCCGTGAAGCCAGTAGCATCATCGAAAGGAAACGGCATGTGGACGCTTTCCGTCACGACATCGCGGTCTCCTGTTCGCTCCATGGCCTCGCCGTGCGTCTTCTCATCTGACCCGGAACCCAACATAAAGGGCGAGACGGGCTCATATCCCGGGTTCAGGAGCTCCGCTGCTGCGTTATGGCTTGCTTCCAGGTCCATGTTCGTGCGCAGATGCTTATACCGGCGACTCTCCCTCGGGTCAGGACGCGATACATTGACTCAACAGTATTTGAGCAGTCTGAAGTGAACTGAATGGCAAAGAACGACACGACATGAGTGAATTTCACATCTGCAATACCAGCGACGCCCATTGCATCAGCTTGTCTCGTGGTGACATCAGCGAGATGAAGGAGCTCTATCTGCTCGAGCGTCCGCGTGGAGATATCAGTCGTGAGGACGCTTGCCGCAGGGCGCTGATGTTTGACCTCGATAGCCAAGGATCCAGCTCCTGCACCAGCATCTAGAATATGGCTGTCTTTGGTGATTGGCGAATCTTGTGTACAAGCTCCACGGTGCATTTCGAGCCATGGCGAATGGACTTGCCGAGGATCTCCAGGTAGCGACTTGCATGAGGGGACCACACCGTTGGCATCGGAGAGGATCTCGCAATCTGGCATAGTGGTGATGTCTGGCGATAGCAATAAAGGTCGAGCTCGCGCAGTCCTTGGCTATTACTAGCTTAATGTTCACGAGCGGATACATGGGCGGTGCAGCGTCGCCCATATACAGTTTCTCTGTATACTGCTTACACGGCACACACGGCTAGCGCTAAGCCTGGTCTGGCTCGGAAAGGCAGGAGGCAGGGGTCTTCCATGTTTTATATGTCCCGCACGACGATCTCAAACACTGCCTTGCAGTTGACCTTACAGACCTCTGTTCTGATCATCTTCTTACTGGTGTGAGTATAGATGAGGGCTTGCCGTGATCTCTCGGCTTCGACACAGCATTGCTTCACGAAGGTCCGTACCAGCAAACGCAAAGCGTGGGCGAGGTAATGTCATGGGGAGGTCAGACGGCCTGTTGGTTAGATGATGGTCATCTATGGGAGTCTGAGCGACATGAAGAATGCAGCATTTCGCCATTTTTATTGATGTTAATGTCGTATTCTGGGAGATCAGAAATATAGCTTGGAAAGAAGAGGAAAGGATTGTGCGATTTATACTGAAAGGTCTAATGTACAAGAACGAATGCGTCTATCCCAATGTCCGACCTCAAAGGCATATCTACACTGGACGCCAAGGTCTGTATGTCCTGCGCCGGGCCTTGCGATAACCCGTACCGCCGACCGTTCATACTCATTCCGAGCGCTTATTGCCAGAACTCCTGTCCAAAGCTCAATGCAAGCTTCCCATTCCGAGTCATTTCTGCTCATCCACGAATATCACTGGCTCAAAGAGAACGTCCCCCCATTTTCCACCCGGTTCAGACCGGTTTCACTTCTCATAACGTGGTAAGATGCCGGATCAGTGCCTGGTGCTTGTCCGTCCGGGAGTACGCGCTCGTACGCATACTGCCGGATCTGCGTTGGATCGCCACCATTTTGCGCAATTGTTGTAGGCGCCGTCTGAGGTTGCGGTCGTGCTCGCTGATTATGTACTGCAAGCTCTTGATTGTAGTCATGCCGCTGTGCTCCGCCATTGGTCGGTGGCATCCTGCGCACTATGTTCTCTGCGGCGCCATTGCTCCCAGTACCTGACACTTGAGCTGACTCTTTGGCAAGAGCTTGACCCTGAGCAGAAGGATGTTGTCGATATTGCTGTTGCTGCTGCTGGGATGGAAACACTCCAAACCCAGAGCCAGGAATGCCTGATGATCCCATTTGTTGTTGTCGCGAAGCAGCTGCGGCTCGTGCAGCAGCCTGCTCTGCCTTGATCTTCTTCCCTTGTACCAAAGTTCCTTTGACACCTGAAAGATATTTCTTCGCCAAATCCACGAGCTGCCTGCTTTCGGTGCTCTGCTTCAAAGCGTTGAGCATAGCGCCGACCTGCGTCTCACTCTTAAGATGCGGACAAGTGCGAGCTCTGCCGTAGTGAGCCATGGCGCATATGTTGCAGGTCTCGGCGCCCGCGAGTTTGAGGGGGCAGTGTCCGCGATGGTGGTATCTTTCGCAGATAGAGCAGCGGATCACGGGATCCGTGTCTTCGGGGTCGTTCAGGACGAGCGACATCGGTGGCTCATTTGTTGTACTTCCCCAATTAATGCGAGATCGAACGAAAAGGTTGGGATGATCTGCTATGTTGTTAAATGATTGAATGCAAGGGATAAAGAAAATGCACGTCAAAATCTCACGTCCAACTTGCTGTCGCTCGTGTCAGCCGTCGTGGTACGGGCTTGTGTAATCAATCGATCACAATAATCTCGCGGGTATGCTTGTGAGCAGACTGAGCTTGATGATCAACCACGATGTGATCGGGTCGTTGCTCATGAGACGACTGCAGTCGAGGCGAGACGTGCGAGGAGTGCGTCCTCAGAGGACGTTGCAAAGGTGATGTCTTACCAACAGTATTTTGGCTGAGCAAACCACGAGTGGCACGTTCCTTCTCCTTCTCGACAAGGCCGGCTGCTTCAAAGGATATAGCACTCGGATCAGCTTCTTGCTCCTCTGCACTTTCTGCGTCGCTCTTGTCTTCAACTTGGAAGTCGGTGTCGCTGCTTGAGTCCTTGACGGCGTCTCTTCTCTCCCGGTCTGCGTCAGTCTTGTAGTCGACAGTCTGGTACGAAAATTCAGTATTTGAGTTTCAGCTGTGCTTCCAGAAAAGCTTCTTACCTTGCGCGCGCGTTTGCCACGTCCCAACACCTGCTGTCGAGTAGCTGCCTCTGCGGCCGCCACCCTCTCGCGCTCCCTCAGGATATAGGCCCAGCGTGTCGGATCAGGAGCCTTTTCTGCCTCATCGTCACTACCCAGTGAGTCCACCATAGATGCGGCATCATTGGCCCAGACACGAGCAAATGAAAACTGCGCCTCAGCTGTGTTGTCGTCGCCAGCCTTGGTATCCTCGACTTGACTGCGGTCAAGAAGTTTCTCGATCGACGATTCATCGTAGCGGAGCTCTTCGGTATGCCCTTCGAGAATCTCAGCGGCACCATATCTCAGGATACTTTCCATGTCGACTCCAGCGTCGTCCTCTGCATCCATACGTTCAATAAGTACGTGATCAAGTGCCATCTTCTTCCTACCAATCTGGACGATTCGTTCTTCCGCACTAGCTCTAGTCATGAGCTGGAAGCACAGGACTTTGTTCTTCTGACCGATTCTGTGCGCACGAGAAAGAGCTTGGATATCCTGGTGAGGATTGAAGTCAGGATCCAGAATGATGACAGTATCAGCTGTGGCAAGATTGATACCGACTCCACCGGCGCGGGTTGAGAGAAGGAATGCGAACAGTTGCGAGTCCGGTGCATTGTACTCGTCGATCCGCTTCTGCTTCTCCAGTGCTGAAATGGTGCCGTCGAGGCGCTGATGCTTGAGCGAAAGTCCATCTAGAAAGTCCTCCATGATATCTAGCATATCCAGAAATTGGCTGAATATTAGCACACGGTGACCACGCTCTTGCAGCTTCGGTAGCAGCAACTCCAGCATGGCGAGCTTCCCAGACGCGTCGACCAAGTTTCGATGTGAGACTGTGGCAATATCACTCCGTTCCTCGATTTCACGATTATAGACGAAAGGGTGGCAAAGACACTTCCGAAGCTGCATCAGGATGTTGTTCAAGTTGGCACGATCGCCCTTTTTCGCGACCGTACTCGATTCGAAGATTGCTCTGATTAGATCGGGGTTCTTCGCAAGAATTGAACTGTAGAGCTTTGTCTGTAGAACACTCATGGAGACTGGAAGAATGATCTGGGCCATTGTCGGCATGAATGTCAGGACCTGTGCTTTGGTGCGGCGTAGAAAGAAGTCACGGATAAGCTGGTGTAGTTGGGGGACGTTTTCCTTGGTGAGTTCAGCGTACTCAAGCTCGAGCTGAGCAGCATTGAAGCTGTCGTCAAGGAACTGTAACAGGTTGAATAGCTCTCTGGCGTTGTTTTGCAGCGGCGTACCAGTCAGGAGGACCTTGTACGGAATCTTCAAATTGGTGAGCGCCTCGTAAAGCAGGTTTCTATCATTCTTCAATCTCTGGCCTTCGTCCACTATGAGTCCTTGCCACGGAACGCTCTTGAAGAACTTCCTGCAGGAATCGTCTGCGGCGGCATCGTAGGATGTGACGACGATATGGCACCTCAGCTCCTTGCTGCCTTCCGGAAAGAGCTCGTAGCGGTATGCGGCGTCTCGTGCTGCCGCACTCCCATAGTACGCCACTACTCGAAGGCTTGGTGCCCATCTTTTGATCTCGCGTCTCCAATTCGGACATGTCGAGTTCGGAACAACAACGAGAAAAGGGAAGCAATTGTGTTCCTCGACTAGCGTGGCGAGGAATGAAACGACCTGGATTGTCTTTCCAAGGCCCATCTCATCTGCGAGGATGGCATTCTTCTTCTGGTACCACCGGTAGTACAGCCAATTCAGTCCGTCTACCTGATACTGCATCAGCTCGCCACCAGAGATATACTCGGGCTGCTTTTTCCTCTCCAGTTCCTCGAACGGCTTCCCGCGCGCTTTATCTAGACGAATTTTCATCGGTCCAGACTTTGGAACTTGGACGTAGCGTCCCTTCACCCAATCATCATAAGCAGAGACAAAGTCAGACCATCTGACGCCATCGGCTGGTGTTGGCACTTCAGTCCAGACAGTATCTTCGTACCCTAGCCCCTTATACTTGATCAATGCTTTCCCGACTTCTCTGATACGAGCCTTGTCAATCTCTTCTCCCCGAACTTCGACATAACTCGTAAATTTCACGTCCAGAACGATATCGACGCGAAGGTAATCCTCAGGTATGGCATCCTCGGTATTCATCACAGGAAGTCCATTGTTCCTCCGCTCGAAGCCACGTCTCATAGAACCAGTCGTGACTCCCCAAGTCCATGCACCAGGCATCCACTGACACTTGAAGTATGACAGCTTTTCCCATTTAATGAGGTATTGCTTGTCATCCTCATTGATGGCGTCTGAGAGGAGCCCCGGGGCATACATATCTTGATCGACGGGTCGCCAGGCAATCAAGCCAGAAACCTTGGCAGGCATAGTAGAACATTCAATACAACTCCACTCTTTTCTATATTGTTGAAATCGCTGCTGGGCCAATTCTTCCTCGTCGTCGTAGACATCAACGACGTCATCACTCTTTGGTGGTAGGTGATAATAATGAAATCCTCGCCAGCACGACATGCAGCGGAAGAGGACGTTGCTAACATTGTTGATGAGGTTGTTGTCGACAAATGTAACCGGATCTTCACCATCGTTCGCATTCCGCTCACGCTCCTCCTGGGCTGTCGTCTTTCGCTTTCTGAATGGGTGGCACGCCGATCCAATCTCACGGCACGTCTGACACATGCCCTGATCCGGTGCGGTGGGCTCCCTGCGTCTGACAGAACTGACACAGCGACGGCACTGCAACACAAAGTCTTGGTCTCCGACTTTGGTGACGAGGTGATCTCTGGTAGCACGTTGACCAAGACACTGCTTGTGATACGACAAGCTGCATCCCTGACAGTGAATGAGCTGGCCGTATGGTCCACTGCCATATTTGCCACAGGTCTCGCATTGTTGGCAATGATGTGCGGCAAACCGATTCCCAGCCGATAGAGGCTTGAAGCTTTCTTTAGCAGCTACCACCTTCGGCTTGGTGATATGGGTGCGATCATCTTCGGACTCTGATCGAAAAACCCGGTCTTCACCCACCTCTTTCATGTTCGACTTGTTTCTGGTGGAACGTCCTGATTGCCTCGTGCCTTGCTGCTCGTATCGAAGGCTACCCATCTCACGACCACTCGATGGACGTCGTGCTGTAACACTTCGTCTGTTACGCTTTTTCGGCAAGAGGTCTGACTGGAAGACATCCATGTCCTCCTCTTCTTGGGATGGATCGTCGCTGCTCTCATCGACAAGCCCGATGTATTCTGGCTCTTCGCCTCGCATGTTGCTGCGGGTGACTCTGCCGGAAGGCCGAAGACGGCCACCAAATCGTGTCTTTGGTTCAGAGTCGTCCGAGATGCCTTCAATTTGTGTGTCTTCCTTGTAGCTGATCCTCCTTCTAGAGGTGCGGCTGTCCAGGCGTGGTTTCTTTCTCGTCAACTCATCCTCAGAGTCGTCGAGGTTGATGGTGGTTGGATCGACAAACATCGAGGATCGTTGTCGTTTCACACCTCGGAAAGGACGTGTTTGCACCATCTCTTCCTCTTCTTCGCTTGTCTGGTTGAGCTCAGAGTTTTCTATCGAAGCGTCTTGAGTAAGGTCGAGACCATCCGCATCATCAGGAAGTTCGTCTTCGTCAAAGTCCCCTCCACTGACAGAGCGGCTCTCAAACTCCTCGAGAGCCTCGGCGCCGTTCTCGAATTCTAGCAGTGTTTGTCGCAGTACCTGCGCAGCGGAGGTGTTAGCTTGAGTGTAATATTTATAAGTAGCTGCGGTGTGGGAGAGGAAGGATGAGAGAAGACGAGTCGAGGTTGATGTGTTTTGAGTAGTGGAGGAACCTGAGAAATCCATGTCCTTCTCAAACGGTCTACTTCACTGAGATCTCACTTCGAGAGACTCTCTCACTTACAGGGAATTCTCCACCATCTCCAAATCTGACCATGTACATGACAGTGCCCCCGGCATCTGCTTCTGAACTTATGATCACTTCCACGACATCCTCACCGTTCGTTTGCACCACATCCTCATTGACCGGCACTGTTGGCAGCACCACGCTGGGCCTTTCAGCCATCGGAGACGACATCGCAGGCTTTTGCGCGGGCGGATCCAAAGCAAAGATGTAGGACGTAGTATTTCTGTGGTGGAAGATGTTGGCGGTGACCATTATGACAAGAGTGTGAGCTTTACAAGTGAGCTACCGTGTAGAGAGTGAACGACGTAGAGAGTGAGATCGAAGTAGATGATGTGAGGTCGAAACGAAGGGAGGCAATGACCCGACGAGCGCAACGCTCAGCCCAGAGCGATGGAATGAGCGTAGCACGCTCTGAGACCGAAAAGTGAAACAAGATTGTAGACTGAAACGCACGAACGATCGACACGATCTTGAAACACGGACGCGCGACGTGAAATCGGAGCTGAAACCGTCGCACGTGATGTACTCGACATTATTTTTCAGTTGCATAGTCCCATTACTGTGACAAGCTTATCACGAATCGCGCTTCTGACTATGAAGTATGCTCTCAGATCCAGTCATGTGACCTCCTACAGTGTGCCCGTGACCTGGTGCTGGTGTCCTGGGCTCCAGCAGACTCGCCACATCTCGAGAAATAGTGCCATAAATCAAGGTCTTCGGTCTTCGAGGGGAAGTCGTGATCATGATCGTGATCGAGGCAATCAGCGACCTTTCGAACGTCGTGAAGGAGATGATCGTGACTTCGGCGAGCGTGGACCGCCACGAACTCGTCATGGAGGATATGTTGCCAGAAGGCCTTCCGAGATGCAAGAAAATAGACCTCGTGACGATCGATCTGACGTGCGAGGCTCAAGAGATGACAGACCAGCAGTAGTACGACGATATGCTGATAGGAAATTCGAGCCGGATGATCGAAGGTCTGAATCACCACGACGGAACAGCAACTCCTCCTTCGACAGGCAGGATCGGCCCCCAAGATCCGGGTATCGACGACAAGACGATGATACCGGCAGCAATCGCCGAGACGATGAAGCTTCACAAGACGATGCCACATCCCACCGTGATCCACGAATACCTTTCTCCGTGCCCTACACCACCGCCGCTTCCGTCTTCATAAGCGGCACACGCTCCGTTACCGCCGCACTGAACGCCGGACGCCGCGAACACTACAAACTCCACTACGCCGAGCCCTCCTTCAAACCCAGTCCTGAGCGCAACCTCGTCCGCGTTCGTGCCGCCAGGCTCAACATCCCCTGCCAGGCCAGCTCGATGTCGTATCTCGACCAACTCGCCTCCAAGCTCGGCAAGAAAGGCGACGATCTGATCCACGACGGCTTGATTCTGGAAACCTCACCGCTTCCACAGAGGCCAGTCGCGGCGCTGGGGAAGGTCGACACAGACTCGAGTAGCTTCACAGTTCGCTTCGCGCCGCTCATTCGTGAGGAAGCTGTCACTTTCAATGATAAACACATCCTGCCCTATACTTCCGAATCCTGGCGGAAACCATTCCTGCTTTGGCTCCATGGTGTCGTTGACACGCGCAACTTAGGCGCCATCGCTCGGACAGCGCTCTACTTTGGTGTCGACGCACTGATCCTGACCAGCCGCGCCACCGCTTCAGTCGAGAATCCCGCTGCTCTGCGCACCTCGGCCGGTGCGCTCGAATACCTTCCCGTCCTACTCGTGCCGCCAAAGATAGACCCGCTCGACTTCATCAGCGCATCGCAGTACCAAGGCTGGCACTTTGTGTCAGCAGTAGCACCGCTCGCGCCAGGTGACGGCGCGCGGAAGGTGCAGAGGCATGCGTTCTTGCACGACTTGCCAACGAATCCGGTGGCCACCAAGCCGACGGTACTGGTGCTGGGGAATGAGGATCAAGGGCTGCCCTTGGCGTTCGCGAAAAAGACGGATCAGAGGGTATCGATACGGGGACCGAAAAAGGGGGCTGTTGAGGCTGGGCTGGATAGTCTTAACGTGGGCATTGCGGGGGCGGTGCTGGTTGACTGGTTGTTGACGCAGAGGAAGGGGGCTGGGAAGGTTGTGGAAAAGGAGAGTGAGGAGGAGGGAGAGCAAGGAGGAAGTGATAAGGATGAGGTCAAGGGTGATGATTTGTTCTGAACGGATCAATCATCTCATTTTTGTGCCCTTTAGTGTATACATGTATAATCATATTCATCCCTCATGTAAAGTCACCTCTTCTCACTTCAGCCAATACGCATTACTAGCAACTACTTCCTCGCCATCTCCAGACCACAGCTCACGACCAATCATCGTCAGCAAACTTATTCTTCCAGAATCCTCTGAAATGCTTCTTCTCGCCCGCCTCTGTAATCTCCTTGACCTCTTTCGGCGTGAGCTTGAACGTGGCCACCCGCAGCATGTCGCTCAAGCGCTGCTCTTTGGAACTGGTGGTTATGGCCACAATGTCTTGGTCGATTGCCCAACGAAGTGAGATTTCACCTTCGCTGACCGCATACTTTTTGGCCAGGGTGGCGAGAATGTCGTCAACGGGACCTGTGATGGGTTAGGAAGAGAGTTTTGGGATATGGAAGGGGGGAAGACGAGGAGGAAAGAGAACGTACCGGGCTTTGCCTTTGTGATTGCGGTCAGAGGTGCATATGCTGCTGTAGCGATGCCGTGCTTCTTGTGGTAGGCGAGGAGTTGTGCTGCATACCGTCAATGCCACTCGTAGTCCCTGATCCAACTCTACTTACGATGCTGTAGATAGGGATGGAACTCGATCTGGACGTCCACTGGTTAGACCCGTTTCATAGCATTTAGAGCTAGAGCTGGAAACTCGCCTGATTGATCGACGGCACCACTTTTGCCGTCTTGAGCGTCGCTTCAAGATGCTGTGGCAAGTAGTTGGAAACCCCAATCGACTTCGCTTTGCCAGACGCCTTGACGTCCTCCATGGCAGCCCAAGCTTCCTGCAACTGCTTCTCGTCATGACCTTCGTTCGCGAAGAACGGGGAATGTATGAGGTAGAGATCCACAAAGTCAAGCTGGTCTATCAGCGACGGTACTCATGACCGTGTACGATGTCGTCCTTCTTACCTGCAGCTTCTTCAGACTGGTGTCAATGGCAGCGCGAATGTCACTGATATTGGTGATGACTTTCGTAGTGACGAAGAGCTTCTCACGAGGCACACCACTCTCCTTGATAGCAGTCCCGAGTTCGGTCTCGGTCTTATAGACTTCAGCTCCGTCAAGATGGTAGTACTCGAGCTTGATGGCGGTTTTGACGGAGGCAATCAGATCTTTGTCTATCTTGCTCTCATCGCCCGGCTTGTACCATGCGGTACCCGTGCCATAGCCCAGCATGGGGATTGATGTCCCTGGTGGTGACAAAGCATGAGCACGTTGTAAATCACATATCACAGCCTTGGCAGAAGCATCTTACCATCATTGAGCTTGAGCTTGGGGATTGGGGTTGGGATTCCTGCCATTGTTCGTATTGTTTGTCTGCTATAGTGAGTCTTTACAAACAACGAGTTGCTAATGAGGGTATCAGCGAACGAGCAGACATACAGTGGAAGATGGGTTTGGTCAACGTCGTCGATATGGCACCATCTCGTCCCGCATGCCTGCCTGATTACAAATGCATACACCCCCGCACTTTTCCACGTCTTGGCATGACGCGCCGGAGATGTGATCCGTATAGCATTTTACAGAGCCCATGTCTTTGCCACTTCGCTTTTCCCATCTCATCTTCTTCTGCATGCTCACTCGCCTCCTCTCCCCGATCAAATCACGGGCACAACACAGACTATCTAACATGGCTTCACAACTCAGTGGCCAATCCAGTGGCATGTCAACAGGAGCAGGTGTATCACTGAAAGACCTGCCGAAGACGAATAACTTCACATCTCATCTACCTCCTGATCCTGACTTTCCCACACCACAAGACTCTCACAATGCCGCACGAGCAAAACTTGGTCCTCGTCAAGTGCGCGGTGCTGCGTTCACCTACGTCCGTCCAGAGTTCGCGAAGGAGCCCGAGCTACTGGCTGTCAGTCCACGGGCCATGCAGGATATTGGGCTCAAGAAAGGGGAGGAAGAGACAGACGATTTCGTTGCTATGGCATCGGGCAATAAGATCTTGACGTGGGACGAGGAGACAAAGGAAGGCGTATATCCATGGGCTCAGGTATAGCTAACCCATCCTGGAAGCGTGCCTTGCTAATCATGTTATCAAGTGCTACGGAGGTTGGCAATTTGGTTCATGGGCTTCGCAATTGGGAGACGGCAGAGCTATATCACTATTCGAATCGACGAATCCAACGACAAAGACAAGATATGAGATTCAGCTGAAAGGTGCTGGACGGACGCCATACTCAAGATTTGCGGACGGCAGAGCAGTACTACGATCAAGCATACGAGAGTTTGTTGTCTCAGAATATCTCAACGCCTTGGGCATACCCACTACACGGGCACTAGCTTTGACCTTCACACCACATGCACGGATTCAAAGAGAACGCATGGAGCCTGGAGCGATCGTGACGCGCTTCGCGCAAAGCTGGCTACGCATTGGAACTTTCGACTTACAGCGATCTCGAGGTAATCGGAAGCTGATTCGCCAACTTGCTACATATGTCGCTGAGGAGGTATTTCCCGGGTGGACATGCTTGCCAGCTCGTCTTACAGGTGAAAAGATCGATATGCATGACAAGGAGGCAATAAATCCGTCGCGAGACGTTCCGAAAGATGAGTTACAAGGACCAGACGACGTCAATGAGAATCGATTCGCGCGCATGTATCGTGAGGTTGTCCGTCGGAACGCGAAGACTGTTGCAGCATGGCAGGCTTATGGTTTGTTTTCATGACTTTGATACCTCAGACGAGGTTGTACACTGCTAATATGATGCAAGCTTTCTGTAATGGTGTCCTCAACACCGACAACACGTCTATCATGGGTCTTTCAGTCGATTTCGGCCCTTTTGCATTCCTGGACCAATTCGACCCGGACTACACGCCTAATCATGACGATTACGCGCTGAGTATGTTCTAGTATTGTTATCATTTCGACGTACTGCGATTTGGCTAACAACCTACTAGGATATTCATACAAGAACCAACCCACGATAATCTGGTGGAACCTGGTACGATTGGGGGAGGATCTCGGAGAACTGCTAGGAGCTGGCGATAGGGTTGACGAGGACCATTTTATCAATGAAGGTGTGACGGAGGAATTCATACCTAAACTAATCACTCGCGCCGAGAGTGTCATCGAGCGAGCGGGTGAGGAGTTCCAAGCTGTCTTCATGCACGAATACCAGCGCATCATGACGGCGAGACTTGGTCTCAAGACGCAGCAAGAGTCAGATCCCGAAAAGCTTGTCGCGGAGCTACTGGAAACGATGAAAGCACTAGAACTGGACTTCAACCAGACATTCAGGAAACTGAGTGAAGTGGATCTCAAGGACATTGCTACGGAAGAGCAGAGAAAAGAAGCAGCATCAGTTTTCTTTCACCAAGATAGTATAGGCAAAAGCGGCGTCGATGAGAAGACGGCAAGATACATGATGGGCGACTGGCTAGGACGCTGGAGAGAACGCGTGGTGGAAGACTGGGGTGATGATAGTTTCAAGGCGAGGCAGACTGAGATGAAGAAGGTGAATCCGAAATTCTTGCCCAAGGCGTGGGTTCTCGACGAATTGATCACGCGGGTCGAGAAGAAGGATGAGCGACAGATCCTGAAGGACATCATGAAGATGACACTTTCGCCATTTGAAGACGAATGGGGCATTGATCGGGCAGAAGAGGAAAGGTTCTGTGGTGATGTGCCTGGCTTCAAGAGAGCTATGCAGTTGTCATGCAGCTCGTAGAGCAGCGCTACACTGGAGGACGGAGCGTGTACGGTATTGATGATATGTATTATAATATGACCTTGATGAGGTCTCGCGACAGCCCTGAAGTCCTAGCCGGGTACTCTCGGCGCTACGCGGGAAGAGCTCCGGTGACTTTTCTTTTGTCCTCTCCCCATATTCTCTCCATTCTCTCCTCACCCACAACTTGTACAACCTGTCATACAGCTATCAACCTATGCTTCAAACCTACGATAGATGACCCTGGAGAGATGAGGCGGTCGTTGTCAATCACCAAGAACTTCCCGCACCACATCAACCATGTCGTCTTCAACAGACGAGCAGGTCAAGCAGCTTTCAGTCACCTGAGCCGCCGAGCTTTCGCCCAAGTGCGCGATGACCATGAGCAAGCTCTTAGCGATGGCTGGTTCGCAAGCAATACACACCTAGCTCCTACGTCAATTCAAGAACGACGCTCAGAGGACATAAAGCCTGTAGATGAGCGCACCTTAAAACTTGGAAAGAGTATGTCTCCTCACAACCACCACTACAGCACCATACCATCTGAACCTGAGATTAACATGCCTACCAGCACTCCAAATCCTCCACGACACCCTCCCCAAACTCCTCGCAACTCCCCTTCCCCAAGAACTCCTCTCGCCCTCAATCTCCCTCCACCTCTTCCCCTCTACACATCCCCACCTACCCACCGTTTCAGGCAGGCTCGCATACAACGCCGCTCTCTGGACTGCACCAGTAGCGTGGGGTCGTATCCCTGTCGTTGGGAACGTGCGCCTCACTATCCTCTCGGAGCGCTTGATTAAGCATACCTCATACCACCAAGGATATGGACAGGCAAGCGGTCCTTCCGAAAAACTCATTGTGCGCTGGCGCACCTGCCGTGGTCGGGGGTTGCCTTTTTTGAATCGCGGTGTCTACGTCGACAGTCCCAGCACGACTCCACACACGGACAATATGAACGCACTCCTCGGCGCTGCTGCATCTTCGTCTCCATCTTCGCCTGCGAGTGCTGACGAGGCGGAAGAATTCGAGGGTTTGTTCCTGTTTGAGTTTGATGAGAAAGGGAGGATACTGAGACATACGATTGAACATGTGCATGAGTCTGGGAACTGGGAGAGGAGGCTGAGCGTGGTGAGGATGACGGATTGGCTGCTGGGATTGGCGAGAGGCAGAGGCGAAAGGGAGCCGGAGTTGGTGCTTGGGTGTTGTAGGAGTGAGGAGGAGGAGAGTGTGCGGGAGAGAGTAGAGAAAGCCAAGGAGGCGAAGAGGAGGAGGGAGAGTGGTGACCAGGATTAAGAGGTGAAGAGATTGTAAGAGGATGAGGGAGGATGGTTGACGATATGGAAGGTTTGGGACAGGCGGCGCTCTGGAAGGCTGGCGCTCATTGGAGTGATATCGGCTTATTGGACTACTTGTATTCATGACCTTGTATTCATACGACATCTCACTGTACAACATCGAATTTCGTTCTCTCCTGACCCCCAGCGCGGACCATCCTACTTGTCCTGCCTCCCAATAACACCCTCAAGTTCCGCGTGCGCAATTCTCCTCTCCTTCCTCAGTTCCTTCCTCAACGCCCAGAAGTCCTTCACAAGGGATTCCAGAAATCCAGCCAACAATCAGCCGAGAGTGGACTGCAATTGTCTCCGGTTAACTACCAGAGGATTCGGGTTGCTCCCATCGAGCCTGGACGTACCACAAGGACGAGGTACCAGATTGAATACTCTTGCTGCTGCTCCATTATTTGCTCGACTACTTCTACCAGGCTGGCTTGGTATGTGTGCATTTGCTTGAGGATTAGTGCATGATCTTACTCTTCATGAGCTGCATTGCCAGTGGTGAATCAAGCTCAGAGACACATGGCGCGGCAGTGGTAGTGGCGCTTATGTTGCGTGCGGGAGAGTGCTGTGAAGGATATTATTGTGATTGTGGTGGCTGTGTCTGGTAAGTGTTGAGTTGCAGTGTTCGAACTATGTTGATGTGGTGGTAATGTATGCGAGATTTCTAGGAATTGGAAATCGGGGTGTTGCGAAAGGATTGGAGGACGATTAAGGAAGGTACTGAAGTTTGGGAGGGAAGGCGCGTTGGAGAGCTGGTGGTGGTGCTCAGGCTGGTCACCAAACGACTGCAGTTAACATGTACTCATATAGTGTCTTTCTTGTACTATGTCACTCTTTCCTCCTTTTGTGTGCCATCGGAGATTGATCATGTCTCTTGAATCACTTCCTTCCCTGATAAGCTTCTGAAGGATGGTTGCCTCTATGCCTACTACACATACCGAGCACGACGTCATGCCTAGTCCCAGACTAAGAGTCCTGCTCACTAGCAGGAGGCACTTTGTTATGACGGCAAAGGGTGACAAGCTCACCCTTGTTTCCTTGGTCTATTTGAGCGTGCCACCGCCCTGGACCATGTCTCTACACTTCCAGCTCAACCTCTCAGATGACTTTATGCTTCCGTAGTTGAAGCTTGAACGACGTGGTTTCACGAGGCGTCAAGTGTCCACACCTGCCGGCTAGATTCCCGACAACACTAGCCGGCAACCATGCTAAGTGCGCAATGGCGTGCTGAACGGATCTGGATAGCGTCTCTCTGCCGTTCAAGACGATCTCTGTAGAGTATAACTCGGATACGAAATGTCTTAATTGATACCGGAGCAGATCACTCGGTTCCAGTCACAAGCGTTGATGGCAGCGGAGGCATACCCAGTGTTTTCGGAGGATACACATTCAGATAGAATGTACCGGGTAAGCCTTCGCTGCCTCGTGAATTGCCATCAAGGCTTGCGACTGGAACTGAGTGTTCGGTCGCGGTATCATGCAAAGTACCAACGTTCACAGAATCTTGGCCGCAGTCATTTTCTTCATCCGGATCAGGGTTCTCGTCGTAAGCATCAGCCGCGAATTCAGTTTGACGCGTCGTCGTATTCATTCAGAAGAGGACCAGCAAAGGATTGGATCCAAAGCAGGTCCCGTGTCGTAGACCAGGCAAACGTCCAGCTCAATCCATCTCTCGCTGCATAACCTCACGCCATTTCGGGCCGTAGCGGTGCATCGTGGGAATGACGAAACACATACAGCCAGCAACGATGGCAAGAATGGTGAATAGCCAGCCATTTCCAATACTGCGGATAGCTGGCTCCGAGAGCAATGTACCAAGGAACGAAAAGATGTTGCGAATGGCGTTATTTATAGCGACGCCGTTGCTAGCTTTCTTGGGCATGAATTCAGTCAACATGGTAGTTGCAGCGCCGAATATCAGCATAGATCCTGCTTTCATTAAAAGGGTGAATATATGTATGGAGGTGATGGTACGTACCGCAACCGAAGAAGAAATTTGCCAGAATAGGGCAGAACCAGTATACCTTTTCTTGAGCACTCCAGCCATACCACAGTAGAGCTGCGGGCATCAGGAAAGCGCCCAGCCAGACATTTTCACCCATGCGATCCTCCGGCAATAGTATCAGCTTGCCAGAAGGAGTGTAGCGCTTAGCACGTTTGGCTTCGCGCGCCATGATACGGTCGACCCATGGTCCGCCGAGGAGACTCATCACGAGATAACCAAGTGAGTTGGAAATATACAGCAGTCCAACCTCAATGGTGCCGAAATTGTGTGGCGGGCCAGAGAACGTAGTTTCGACGCTGATATTGAGAAAGTAGAGACAACCGAAAGCGACAGAAGCATAGCTGACAGTAAGAGCGACGGGGGGAAAGCGTAGGTATCTGATGATGAGCAACGGGTCAATGAACAAGCGTTTGGCGAGTAATAAGTATTTTTGGGTGGTCACAGCAGCACTCTTGACGCTTCGTCGAGAGACGCTGCGGGAAAGGGCCGGACGACTGTCCTTTTCAGGGTCGACGTTAGTCGTGGCCTCGAGAGCCTCTTCTTCCACGATTGCTGTTACTGGTGGTACGATATGATGAGTTTCAGGAAGGAAGAAGAGGATAGCGAGGAAGACACAAAAGCCGTAGATTGTTTGGAACCTGGCAGTGTCAGCTGTGGAATGTGGAAGATGCTGGAAGCACTACCATTGGGTACTTCTCCATCCAAGCTCCTGTGTCAGAGCACCACCAATGATAGGTGCAAACAGAGGACCGCACAGAGGTCCTAAGTAAAAGATACCCATCGCTCTACCTCTTTCTTTGGGCTCCCAAATGTCTGCAACCTAGATCTAACCATCAGTATTGAGCGCTACATATGGGTCGAGGTTCGGGCCCAATCGCACTTACAGTGCCAGCTCCAACAGCTTGCACGCTTGCAGACGCTCCTCCGCTTAGTACCCGCATCACAATGAACATGCTAATACTACTGGACACCGCGGCCAGAGAATTGAAGATTATATACAGTATATAAGAGGTCAAATAGACTGTGCGACGGCCAGCCGTCTCCGAAAAGGATGACCACCATAGCGGAAATAAGCTCATGCTCAGCATATAGAATGCCACACTCAAGTTCGTGACGAATGGTGTTGTGTCAAACGTTCGCTCAATCTCCGGTAGAGCAGGCAGAATGATAGAGCTGCCCATCGCTGCCGTGACAGCTGCACAAGCAATGATAGTCTATGTCGATAGTCAACAAAACATGACTTCTTTTAGAACACTAGTGACCTTGTTTGGCGGATCCAACTTACTGTGATCCACCATTTGATCGGTCGTGGATAATCCTTTGGCTCCTCTGCTTCGTAGAGGATGGTGAAGCGGCCGAGAAGGCCTGCTCGCTTGGACCGTGGTACTTTTCGTACAGACCGCCGAGACGAAGTGGTCACGGTGCGTAGCAGGTCTGGTCTTGTTTTTTCTTCGGTATGTTTGCCATCTCCATGGGCTGATGCTGCCTGTGCCTCTATATCATCTGTTTCGTGCTCCTCATGCTCTTCGTGCCCTTGTATTGAAGGACTTTCATGCTCCTCAGTGGCGAGTTCCTCAGGCACTGTGACTGGTGTTTGGACGACATGCTTTGTAGTGTCTGAGGACATCTTCGTGGATTATATCACTACTGCATACGAACATGGGAGCATCACAGCGACAAGGGAAAGCAAATGACATGAACATTAAACATTTGCAGATGATCTGTATGTAGGTGATAGTTGAGAGCGAGCTCCGACTGCCG
>Ga0058698_10000360_pt1 | contig 26343 bp, 18 predicted proteins | sample AgamicAsSfe_FD_67288 | JGI IMG/M metagenome (GOLD analysis project Ga0058698, IMG submission 67288) | Agave microbial communities from Guanajuato, Mexico - As.Sf.e | ecosystem: Host-associated > Plants > Phyllosphere > Phylloplane/Leaf | place: Guanajuato, Mexico | collected 2012-05-30
ACAAGTCCCAAGCCAAGCCCTCCCAGGCCTAGCCACACCTGCTCTCTTCCATGGATAGACCCTCCAATAAACACTGGAACGTTGCGAGTCAAACGCCGCTCGCTCGCGGAAAGAAAAGCGGCACGGACCGAAAAGGCGACTGGCCGACTTGTTAGGCTCTGTAGTCAACCACGCCGCAACCGCGCATGCATGGCGTTGCGTTGGGACCCTGCGGGATTTGCGGCACAACTATAATTCTCACACTAATTGAATGACTTCTTGGGTCGTCCTTCGCTTAGGGGAGGGAAGTTGGGTAAATAGAAGGGTAAATGTGGTGCAAGTTGCTGCATATCTTTCTTTGTAAACATGGTGCTGGGTAAGTAGGCTATGCAACCATACGGAGACTGAAAGGATTCGAAAATCGGACATTCGGACATTCGGAGTTGAGTAGATAGTTTGTGATATTAGACTGCATTAGCAAATTGTAACTTGCTCGCATCTCCTCTGCACGTCAAATGCCGTGTAATATACTCTCGTACATGACATTATCTGGCCCCAATCTGTAATCCTGCTGCTCTCAGCGAGCTACTAGGCAAGATACTCAGGTAGGTACAGAAAAGCCCCATTGGACGCTAGTTATCCAACCTCTGTATCTTCCAGCAGCCCAGGTTCAAGACATGCTCATCTCCTTAGATCTGCATACACTATTCAATCTACAAAATTGCGGATCCGCTTACTAGAAGAACCAAAAAAAGAAAAAGACCAAGATCAAGACTCAAAATCAAGACCCAGAGATTACGTCGTGAGATCGTCAAAGTATTGGCGAAGATGGAAGAAGTGGAGAAAGGGATATCAGGGGTATAAAATGGAATGGGCCGTGGAAATCGTCTCTCCTCGTCCACTCAAAGTCTGTTGCTACTCCGGGTCCGGCCAGGTGGACTATCCAGTTCTAGGGCAGGTGGGTCGATCGGCAGCGCGGGGTGGGTATGCGTCCCTGGCTTTCGCTTGGGCGAGCGAGCGAGCGAGCGCTCCTCCCTGCTGCGGGTGTAAGACCACGACAATGGCTCCGCGCAAGGCGTCCATCAGTGATTATTATAGTATCAGGGCGTTAAGGTTGCGCTGGACAATCATATCTTGTACGGATGCCATGGTGATCTTGAGCAGATTCGTGTCGGTCGCGTTCGTGTAGTGAACGTAGACCTCTTTCTTGGGCTGTCGCACGAGGTTGCGGAATTTGTTTGCGAAGAACTCTTTGCCTGCCTCGACATCTCTGTCGCCGCCAGTGTAGTCGGAGAATGTCCTTCTGATCGGGCTCATTCCGCCTGCAATCTTCTCGGTGAACAAATCGATCTTGTTGAGGAAGAGAATAAGCGCCGACTTTTCGAAGTACTTGGAGTTGGATATGGATTCGAACAGCATCAGAGCTTCGTGCATTTGATTCTAATCTTGTTAGTGGGTGTACGGCTATACGTTTCAGGAAGATAACTTACGCCGTTCCTGTCTTCTACCAACACGTGGTCGTATCCACTGATGGCGACAAGGAAGAGCACGACTTGCACGTTGTCAAAGACGTGAATCCACTTCTTTCGCTCTGAGCGCTGGCCACCAACGTCGACCATCTTGTATGTCAGGTTGCCCAGCTCAAAGATGGTCTCGGAGATACCGGTTGTCCGTAATCGCGTGCGCAGGATGTCTTGGTCGGTGGGGAGGAAGTCCTTTTGGAACAGGCGGTCGATGTTCTGGAAGAAGCTGAGACTGTTAGTCGGGGTAGTCGAGTAGGCCATACATGACGTACTAATTCAAGTTGTCGTGCAGCGCATACTGGTTGCCCTTGAGTATGGTGAGCTGCACGCCCTTGTCGGCCCAGAGGGAATTGAAGGCTGTGTAGAACTCCTCGGGCATGGGCTCCTCGGTGCCAATGTCGGGCGCAGAGTTGACCATCTCGGAATACCGCTGCGGTTTGTTAGCATTGTTCTTGGGCAGGCGACGGCTGAGCGTACAATGTTGTCGTCGTCCTCAAAGTCTATGTCGTCTTCTTGCATGGCCGCGTAGATGGTCTGGAAGGCCGAGACCAAGTTGTTGAAGATGGTAGCCCGCCATGTTTTGCGCTCAAGACTCTGGAAGCCGCCAGCGTTGATGATGCGCATCTGCTTGAGGACGGTTGATTTGCCGCTCTCACCGGCACCTGCACTCTTGTCTCAGTCACGCTGCATCACCGGATTCCTAATTGACATGCATACCGAGTAGCAACAGCTTCACCTCGCGCTCAGCCCGCTTCCGGTCGCCTCGGAGATTCTTCTCGATCTCGGCATTCTTCCTGGACTCCGGGTCGGTAGCAGAGGGTTTTCGTCCGAAGCACATTATTGCCGGTGCCATGTAATGGCAGAGAGTGACGTGGTAGAGAAAGCTAGAGGCAGCTGTGATGGAGAGGAGGAAGTCGCGACACGCTAGAGATGGGCTACGAGCATACACGGAGTCCTGTAGCGAAGTTGCAGTCGAGGCCTACTTCTGGTGTCAGCTATGGTCTTAGCCTGCGTGACTCGCGTATGGTAATTGGAATGAAGGAGGGTGACGCTACCGGATGTCGGGAGGGGGTGCAGTCAACTGGTGTTGTGGAGGGTGCTAGTGAGGGCAACTAGGCAATGGGGTGCGCGACAGAACGAGGGACGAAGAAGCAAAAAGTCTATGTCAATGAACAGGCACAGCAAACGAGACACTATGCACGACTAAGAAGCTAAGAAGACGACAGAAACAGCCGGGACGGTATGGGACTGGTCTAAGAAATAACGTGCCCAGGTGCTTTGCCGAAGAATCCCTGATCTGCACCGTTCGCGGACCCAGCTGGGCGGGCAGGGTGATATTAAATGTCTTTCCCGCGACACGGCAGCCAAGGGCAGGTCGAGCGTGCGCAGGCCCGACGCGTTCGGATGTCCATCCTGCTTTGGGCTGCGATCTGCAGCAGCAACGTGATGGTCGACGTGAAAGCCACGAGACGGCAAGTTGGCGTGACGATCGATTCCCGCTGCATCCAAGTCTATTACACGACTACTCCCCCGGCTAGGAAGCCTGCTGCCGTCGCATTGAAACATGACTAGAATTTCACTCCCCAACCTGATGCTTCGGACCTCTACCGGTGCCTCAACGTTTCACTGGTCCGCGGTAGGGGGGCATGCCGATATTGTACGCTGCTAGCAGGGCACCAGGCGAGTACAACATGGCTAGCCGTTTCTACCGGCTCGTGCTCTGCAACGCCAGCTTTTGCCTGCCTTCTCCTCAGAATCCTTCATGCTTCCATGTCGACTTGGACGCAGATGCTGCAGGGCAGGCGAGTAGATGCCTAGGTACAGCTTAAGCTGTGTTTCAGGCACTGAATGGCGGCTCTTTCCGCAACCATACCTCCGAAAGTGGACCCACCCCAACCCTCCAATGCTTGTCCAAGACGCCACGATTCGGCCGTTCTCCCCAGCTGCGTGTGATCGTGCCTCTGCACTGAGTCTGCTGTACGGCCCTATTCACCTCAACTTTACCAGTCTCGCCTCAAGGTAACATTCTCCAAACCCCCACTCGCATGGTTCAACCGGCCGTTCCCCATGCGCAGGTGGATAAATAGCCAGGAGCCCCCTAATCGACCCACTGCAACACATTCCACGAGCCTCACCAAAACCACAGTGAACTAGCTCCGTTCCAACACTCCTCAAAGGGGTGGACCGTGTTTTGCGCGGGTATCCGGGAGCCTGAGTGTCTGGAACTTGCGTGTCCCACCTTGAATCGACTCGATGAAGACCAAAAATATGCCTTCTGCACGCCTGCCACGACAAACTGCAATCGACCCTGACCCATCTCGAACCGAGGTGACCGTCACACAGTAAACGTCGAATGGGAACCTGACCCGTCTTCCTGGTTTGACAGGCGAGCTTCATGACGCGCCTTTTGCTTTTTGTGCTCAGCCCAGTAACCGAGGCTTAAGCCGTGTCTTGCCACCAGCTCTGTCAGCACTTTTTGTTTCTTTGAGGGGAAGTTGATCGTATTTCAAGTTAGCCATGGTGCTATTCCGTGTTGGGTTCCACATGCAGCTTGGCGGGTTGTGGAGACGACAAGGTAAAGTCCTGGAGGGGACTGCACATCTTGCTCTCTCCACAAGTCAAACCTCCCCAGTCAGCGTTTTGTGATTTGCAATCTGGTCATACCTGCTTGATAACATGCGATAACTACATCTAAAGGATTGCCGCCACCACCAATGGATACCTGAAGCTGAGCGCATCTGGTGGTGCCATCAGTTGGCTGCTTCAAGAACGAGGAGAGTCGTTGTTTACATCTCTTATTCCCGAGGTCAATTTCCACATTTTCATCAGCATTCATGTCTCGCTCTCTTTTGATTCCTGCTACTTCCTCTATTGTTTTAAATTCTTCATTTTCCGGCCTGGCTGGTAGTCAGGCATACTATCAGCATCATAAATTTCCGCGACAATATGCTCTCATTAATGTCTGTTATTACCAACTTCGTGGCCTCAATATGGACAGGTCTTTTTGACAGCTGTGAGGCTGAAAAAAGGTAACGGCAGTCTCACCTGTCACATGCTCTCCTAGCACATGGCAAGTTGTGAGATAGTAGTTGATACATGTGTTCCTTTGATCGTCACTTCACCGTGAGGAAACATGTTTTTGATTAGGCCACGTCTGTCGGCGTCTCTCTCACCAACTCGCTTAAGTGGTGAGAGCACCTACCTGAGTTGCTGCCGTGATGCGAAGCGCGACTGCCCTCCATTTTCTATCAACAAAACCTTCGTCAGCTTCACCCCACCAACAACAAGACCGCACTCCGAAGCTGCAAACTGAGCCGTACCAAACTCTTGCGATTCTCTATCGTCCATCGTAAGTCATAGATCAGCTATCCAGGCATGTCATCCGTGGAGTGTAGCACGGTAGGCTCTGGCTGACCGTTGTGTGTAGCAATACGTCCAATAATGGCGTCTGCACAGTCTTACAGCGGCCCGATTTCCCTCGGACACTCCAAGTATGCTGATCCTTTGCGGAGGAAAGCAGCATTGGCCGCATCCGCATCCGTCGCTGCCGTTCCCACTGCCGATACCGCCATGGCCACCAAAGAGCAGATCGCCGCGTTAAAGACCGGCCATGTCGCTCTCGACGTAGCTCATCACAACGCCGATGCACAACTCGCCATTTCCCAGGGTAACGTCTTAAAGGAGGAAGTTGCCAAACACGCCAAAAAAATCTCCAGAACTGTCTCAACCACTGTCACCAACACGCGCCGACTGCTAGAGCTGATCCGTGAAGCGTTGCCAGATGCGAACACTTCGACTCTCAACGACCTCTGGGATGAGTTGGAACAGCTTTTTGCTGCGGCAAATGAGGCCAAGGAAGCGTTGCCCGCATTCCTTGAGAAACAGCGCGACAACATGAGCTTGTACCACAGCTCAATGGTGAACGAGGCCATCAAAGACACACAAGATGAACTGAATATTCAGCATAAGAAGGTCAGCGATACTCAGAAGACTCTTTGTATCTGTGAGAGATCGACTAACGTCATACACAACATAGGTCAACATCCAGCACAATCTCATTCTTGAGCACCAAGAGGCTTTCCTTGCGTACAAGGAGCAGACCTCCAGCAAGCTCAAGGAGCTCGAAGACCTCCAGGAGCGCGTTTCACGTCTCACACTCGAGAAGGGCAACTTCCGTACGGAGATCGACAAATACATGCAGCTGTTGGAGGAGGAGCGCTCAACGAAGGCTGAAGATCTCCGCAAAGTGACCGGTATAGAGAAGGAGCTTGAGACTCTTGTAGACTCCAAGAAGCAGCTTCTCGCTGAGAGCGACACCCTGCGCAAAGCTCTCCAAGACGTTCAGACTAAGATGAAGTCTTCAGAGCAGGAGATTACTGATCGATTCACTACCCAGCTGAAATCGACTGCCGACCTATTGGCAAAGGAAACTCAAAAGACAACCGCTTTGAACACCATGATCAGCCAGCTGAAGGGAGGCGAGAGCACTGCCAGGCTCGATGCTGATAAGTCCAAGAAAGAGAACAAGGTGTTGAATGAGAAGTACGCCCACCAGGCGGCTGAGCATGCACAGACCTTTACGGTAAGTAATGTTGCTATAGCAAGTCTAACAAACCATACTAACGTATTCGTAGAAACTCAACGAGCAAACCAAGCAAATTGAAGGCCTGAAGATTGATCTCGAACGTCACCAGAAGGAGAATGTCGAGCTGCAGCAGCGCCTCATCAAGCTTGCCAACCTCGAGGAACAGATTACTGGGCTCAGCCAAGAGAAATCAACCTTGTCCGAACAAGTAAGCAGTCTCAGTGCTGAATTGGACGCTAGCAAGAACGAGGAGAGCAAGGCCAACACCAAGGTAGAGGGTCTTCTGAAGAAAGTTGAAGATTTAGACCAGGAAGTTGAGCAGTTAGAATCAGCTCACAACAAACTTCTCAACAAGATGAAAGAGAACAGGATGGCTGTCCAGACATCGGAGCTTCTCAAGAGTGAGAACACCAAACTCAAGGCAATGATCGAAGAGCTCAAGGCTTCCAAGAGCACTTCATCTGCCGTAGGCGGCTCTTCGTCTCCAAACGATGAGGAGACAATTCGTGGTCAAGATAAGAAGATTGAGGATCTCGAAATCGCTCTACAGGAGTGGACTGATTTGGCCAAGGTAAGCAGCCGGTCAGCAAACGATTATCAACTAATACTGACTTGCTATATAGCGCTCTTATAAGGAGTACAAGGAAATGCTTCCCACCTACAAGAAGGCTGATCAGTTGCGCCGAGACGTCGTTGAGAGGGACGCGACTATCAACAAGCTGGAACTGGAGCTTGCTGAAGCCAAAGTCTCCAAGACCAACGGCGTAGGATCTGGTGTTAGTGGTGGTAACGATGTCCGCTACTGGAAGCAGAAGTACGAGACACTTCTGCTCTCCGTTGGTAACTAGATGTGAGGGCGTTTCGGTCCTCTGAGAACATGGGTGATGAACTTGCTACAATAAAGCGGGCGATAAGACGTGATTGATGAAGGCTGTTCCTGAAATAGTGTCATCGAACATAGCTGCTAGAAACCAATGCATGCCTTCCAGCCTTTCTGTTCTCCATTGCAAGTTACCCTTGTCTATATTGCACTAGTCTGTGCATACCTTAGTGCAATAGGAATGTCGGAAGGACGTGGAATTGCTAACATAGTCGAGCTTACGTGAGTCTCAATTGAGCGAGAGTCTTGAGTAGCGAGTAGCGATACGAAAGTCTTTCTGAATGCGCAGGGGCAGGTTTGGTTCCGCGGTGGGGTTCACGTCTCCAGTTCGATTACGTCGCACCCCCAAAAAGCCTTCCGTGGGTTCATCTGCAGCGGATGCGGCCATTTTAGGAGCCACGTTAGCGTAAATGTGGGACATTCTGGACGATTCTTCAGCCCAGTCGCCCACATCGTCTTGTACAATACAAATTAAACCTATCCACGAAAAGCCCAGACCCAGTCAGGGAGTTACAATGATCGTGTCCTAGAAGGTTTTAGGGATGTTTTCCAATATATGGATTTCAAGTGCTGCTTGCGGATATGTATTCGGGTCACACAAAGATTTGCAATGTTCGGATTTCTCCAGCAGTGCGATAGCATAGCGTATGGCACATCCAGCAACAGAAGTCTCAGGTTTCACGGAGACAAACACATTTAGAATTTCTCGCGTCTATGAGTCGTTTGTGTAATTTGAGCCGAGAAGAGGTGCGGGTCTGGCACAAGGGTGATTATTTTGGTAGTCGTGCAACCAGCTCCTCAATCGAAGAAAGCACATATCAGAATCTGATTCTGGTACAATGTGCGGTCTTTAGCCAACCCATAAAACTGAGTCAGAACGAATGTAAGTCTTAGCGCCAAGCGACCCTCAGGTAGAACCGAGAGAAGAGGACGCTCTCTGTATGTTAAATTGCCTCCGTCCTGTTGTTGTCAACTTATAGACTGTCATATTGCGAAGATATCGTACGTTGAGTAGAATAATACATCTCGTCATTAGTGTCTCTACCACTGATGCGAACAACAGGGTTTCCATGAGTCGATACACTAACCCGCATGCCACCAAGAAACTTGCTTTGAAGGGCTCTTTCACCTTCAACCATCTGAAGACCACGATATAGAAACTTACAGGAGATGCAGCCAGCTCTTAAACATCGAGATACAGTGCTTATGGCAACATAGCGCTTGACGTTAATTTCGGTGGACGTTTTGAAGTTGAGCCCATTGTTTTAATGCGCATCATAGCTGGTTCCATATTCCTCACCATCGTCTTCGATTAGGTCAAAACTCCAGCGTCCGTCAATCTGAAGCAGATCGTAATTCAGCTCATCCTCCTCAGGCAACACATCGTGACTGAACACATTTTTTCGTCGCACATAGACCTTGGGTCCTGGTCTAATCCAAATTGCATTCGTTCGGTATGGATACATCTCGAATGGACGTTATGCTAGCCGTGGCTATCATTACCAATCTCGGTAACGAGTCGGAGGTATTGACGATCGCGTCGGGCCGATCGCGTGAACAGATATTTCGAGTCGGCGGGACGTGAGTTGCAAGAGAAGCTGTGAAGCCGAAGGATTGAGCTTGAGAGTGCAAAATGACAAGCGAGTCCAGGGGCCATGCGGGGGTCTGACACCAGATGATTAGCGTGCTTATTCGCGTCGACAAATATAGCTATCTGAACCATCCACCTACCTCTTCGGATCCTATCTCGATAGATGACAATCCCATACTTAGCTTTCAAGGTCGACGGGAGTTGTAAAGTATGAGGTCGATCAGGTGCAATTAAAGTCAAGGACAACCCAAGATGCAGGTGCCTTCCATCGCACTTTCACAAGCCAATATATCCAAAGGCCGATTCCGTATTCGGATACATTCTGCGAAACTCCTGCAGTCAGCTTACACACTAAACACCACCCTTTTGCAAAGATTGATAAGAAGACCTAGGTAAGTATATAACAATATGATTGCCGGTATCTACCTAGGTCACGAATTCATCAAACTCGTGCCGTTGAGAATAGTCTACTACTGTCGACTCGATTTTAAGCTTCGCACAAATCCACATCAGCTCTCAGAATGAGCAACCGAGCTGCATTTTTGGAAACTGCAAAGGGTGAATTTCGCGTCTGCGATGCTGATCTAGCAGAGCCAGGAGAGGGCGAGGTACTTGTCAAGGTTCACGCCTGCGCCATACAACCAGCAGATGCAAAATGTGCGAAGTTCTCAATGATCCCTGTAGAATATCCTGCAGTCCTCGGTAGTCCTGTTGCAGGTGTTGTGGAGGGTATCGGACCCGGCGTGAGCAATGTCACCATTGGCGATCGGATAGTGTGCGGCACAAAGATCTTCTCGCACAAGAAGGCTAAGTACGGTGGCCTGCAGCGCTTCACCATCGTTGATGAGTCTGAAGTCGTTGAAGTAAGTGGACTGAGCCTGATCAGACCGTTTCTTTGCTAAGCATCATGCCAGATTGGCGACACTGAGTTCACCCAAGCTGTAACTCTGGCTTCGTACACGCCTCCAGGAGCCTTGTTCGCCACATCAACACTGAACATGCATCGCCCCACTATACCAGCCTCTTCGCTGCCGGAAGGCGAACAGGAAAAGAAGATTCTTATCTGGGGAGGATCTTCCGCTATGGGATCTCTATCCATCTCCTACGCGAAAACAGCCGGATACACCGTCATCAGTACAAGTTCACCACACAATTTTGATCTTCTCCACGACTGTGGTGCAGACTATGTCTTCGACCACAGCGACCCAGCAACCGTTGGTGCAATCCGCGATCTCTTTCCTATTCATTACTGGTTTGATACCATCGCACTCAAGCCCTCACTATCCACTCTTGTCAAGATACTCGCCCCAGTAGACGAGCCAGTTACGAAGGCAAACATCCTTACCTTACTGCCGCTGGTTATGACGGGTATGAAGGCAGAAGACTTCCCCGAAGGGATTACGACGCAATTTCATCGTTTCTCTACGCATGCACCGGAGAATGTAGAGTGGCATGAGTATTTCCTCGCGCGTGGCGGGTTTCTGGAAAAAGCTATCAAGAATGGAGTACTAAAGGGTGTTCCAGCGGAAGTCATCGGCGGCTTGGACAACGTCGCCGAGGGTATCGAGAAATTGCACAGCGGAGTCAGCGGCAAGAAGATTGTTGTCCAACCATGGGTGTGATAAACGGCTTATGCCCTTCGCTGCATTGACAACTGTACGCCCTGAAAGCATGCTACATGCCTAGAAAAAATGACAAATTGCAAAAGCCGGAAGACGGAAAGAACATCTCAAGAAGCTGACAGGAAAACAGGATGAGAGCAAGGGACAGATTAGGACTGGATCGCGGAACAATAAGTTCCATTATACACACTGTAGTCTTCCCTTCAAGCCTCGGGTGTGGAGGAATCTTGCATACTTCCGATTGTAATTTCCCTGCCATTAGGATCAGTATTAGGCACACTTTTGAGCTTGCTGTAGTGTTCTGATCCGACCTCCGCTAATCGCGTGTTTACATCCGATGTAGATTTGAAAGCATGCCTTGAAATTGGGACGCTGAACTGAGAAAGGAGAAGGGAGGTGTTCGTGGCACGCCCGACACGATGACGTCCATGTTCATGCCTTCGGATATGCCTTACCCGTTTGGAAATAGCGCATCGGTTGTTGAACTTGGCATCTGTCAACTTGAAACAGGCCTCTCTCCCCCTTCCTCGCGACCCCTTCCTCGCGTTTTATCGAATTCGCGTTCAGCACTGCCAAAATATCCCAACAGCAAAGTCTGCGCGCTGGGGATGCTGGTCATTACTGGACGGCATAACTGCGGTATTCCTGGGGGCTTCCCATCCCTTACCATCCGCTCGGCGCAGCTGGCATCGTGATGCAATGCGTCGATTTAATTTCGAGCCGCTCCAGGGATTACTTGGGATTGCGAATTCTCCGCCAGTACACAGTTGCAGTGGCGTATCCGGCACTTGGCCAGTTCGCAGCAACGCCCGCACGCCTTTGCGATGTATACACGGCATTCTCCATGTTTCGCATATCTGTGAAACCTTGTCATACCGCGTGGCAGTAGCTATGGCCAACGCTGATCTATATGTCAAAACATCGCTTAAAGACCTTACGAACAGTTTCTGTTTCTTCTTCCAACGGGTCTAAACAACGGGGAGCTTCCGCGTCAGCCCACGCCATGTGCGCCTCATCAGCTAGTTTCTATTTCAGTTAGTAAATACGGCCTTCCCCAGGATCCATCGGATTTCACAGCTGTTATCGTGTGACGCCGCCCGAGGCTTGACTACTACCGGGATAGTGGTTCCACCAATCGTCCTTCTGGATGGGACTCATTTCAAAACCTCCGAGTCTGGAATCTCAAGCAGATTGATGTTGGCTGGGCTGTGATCAGTACTAACAACAGGAAATCCGTGTAATCCTTGCACGGGGATGTGCAAAGGTTGATCTAGCTGTGCCGCTTCGCACTTTACGGCGCTTCTTGTCTGTCGTTCCTTCTCTTCACCACCCCGGTCATCCAGTGCAGAGTGCCGGAGCATTCGTTCGTTCGTTCTTTAAACTTTGTAGGTCTGCGACTACATCACGCTCTTTTTGGTTTTTCTTCATTTCGCTTCTATGCCGTATCCCGTTCCGACCGCTGGGTAAAAGATGATCTCCCGTCGAAACCACGATGATTCTGGTCACCATTACGTGGATCCTTCACTTCAGCTGAACATTGGACTATGGACACTCTTCGCTGGCGCATCGCTCTTCCTCGCGCTTCGGATATGGATCAAGATCACTCGTCGCCATGGTCTCTGGTGGGATGATCATATTCTCCTTATCTCATGGGTAAGCATATGTACTGTCTATAGATGACGGTAGCTGACGGTGTTATAGGTCATACTAGCTGTCAACAACTCCATAATAACCACCGAGTTCGCCACGGGCTATGTGGCAGACAAATGGGACGATCGCATGCACATACTCATCAACATTACTTCCTGTGGAACCCTGATCAACCAATCCCTCACGAAATCGGCTTTCGCTGTCACTCTACTGAAGCTGACAAAGAACTGGGGTCAATGGATACTATGGTTCATCATCGGCAGTATGAATGCTTACATGGTGGCCAAGGTCGTTCTACAATGGGCGAAGATCTGCGAGAAGCCATCCTACGACGTCTGGTACCGCCTCGACTTTTGCCTCGACGGGAAATTCAGAGACGATTTCAAGGAAGGTGGCAATGTTTACAACATCATCATGGACTTTATACTCGCTGTCTTCCCCTGGGTCATCACATGGAACCTCGACATGCGCAGAGTGGAAAAGGTTGGGCTTTGCGTTGCTATGAGTCTGGTACGTTGTTGTTAGTTCAGTCTCAAAACACAATCACTAATTTTCGGATAGGGAATGTTGGTCGCAGTCGTTTCCGCTGTACGTACAGGTTGGAAAGACGAAGGCAACGAGAAGGACGAGTGGTACTTTTGGCGCAACGCGCACTCCAACATCTGGTATTCCTCTGAGATCGTCGGCACCATCATTGTTCAGTGTATACCTGTCTTGAGACCTCTTTTGCGGGACATCAAGACTTCTCTTACTTCAAAGAAGCTTGCGTCCACTGCAGAAGGGACACAACGACGCAGCCGGTACGTCTTTACTCGCTGCTTTCATCATCGCAGAATCACTAATATCACACAGAGTCCCATCTCTCTTCGGTTTCGGTTTCGGCCCTGGCCCGACCATCGGCACTAAATCTACACACAAAGCGCACATCTACTCCAATGGACGAACTACTGTTGACACGAAAAGCGAGGCCTATCCCGACTCGTGGGACACTCAGGGTATCTACCAGAAGAGGGAGTTTGAGCTAACTACTATGGAGGTCAAAGCGCAGAAGAACCAAGAAATGGTGTAGCTAGTAACAGACATTTCCGCTATAAACGGCCCTTTAGTACTGGCTGAGATAGAGAATGGAGACGCTTCGCTGCGATCGATATGAGCGCCACGTGCACTGAAGTGATCTCGGCCATATAGGTGCTACGACTCATTTAGAGATTGGGCGGCGATGCCCATTGATTCAGTGCGGATTTCGTGCTATCTCGCATAGACTAGTATGGTATGATCAGAGGACGATCACAATCTTGGTAATACCAAAACGGTGACATCAAACCATAATGGGAACAGGAGCAACACGTTGGATATAGCGATTGACTCTCGCGATCGGATTATTCCATACTCTGTCATTCGTTACGTCTTTGCAGCCGAACGTCTCTCCCCCATTTCATGAAGAAGAGGTTATTTGTGGGGTATATATTCAAGGAAGAGATGATATTTCAGTGACATTGATGATCTACAACGTCGTTGAACCTCGCAAGACACGGGCTAGCTATTATATCGCATCCTGACTTATCAACTTGCTCCCCTTGGACCTGCTTGGGATAGAACCTAACCTTCTCATGTGGTAAGCTTCTAGTTCGAAGAAACTCAGAACTTTATAGCGCCATACCTAGAGAACAGACATTGATGCATACGAATATCATCCCAACCTTCTCTTTTCGTCATCCCAGTCCTTGTAGCACATCTTCGCGAACACCCATATTCCCCGTCATCTGATACTCCTGACCAGCTCCCTCAGATCTCCACCTTCTACCCACTTCTCCTCGCCACCACCGCCAACACCCAATCCACCACCGCCTCCTCCACTAACACCCCACCCCTCCCCTACATCACCTATTACCCTCGCCGGCTGGCCCCCAACCACAGATCCCGACGCGATTACCATATTCGGTGGCACGACAGTATGCGGCAGTATCTTGACGTTCTCCTTAATGATGGCAAAAGCACCGATACTGCAGTGCTGGCCAATATGCACATGTGAGGAAATGGAGATAGCTTGTATAGTCGAGTTTGGTCCTGCGCAACTTGTTCAGCTCAGCCGTTCGCAAGACTTACCCCATCTTAGACGAGACGCAGCAAGTAAAAATTAGAAGAATGATGTCAACATACCAACAAAAACATTGTCTCCAATCTTCATAGGGTAATAATGCACCTGGCCTCTGCTGATCCGACTTGGTGGCTTAATCACGCTTCCCTGGCTAATCACCGTACACCGCCCGATACTGATGCTAGTCGGTGTTACATCTTTCCCCGAAGAAGAGGGTGCAGAGCGCGTAGGGTGAAGGTCGCCACGCAGTTGAACGTCTGCCATAATGACGGTGCGGCCTCCTAGTGTGATGTTGGCTGTTCCGGTGATGGCGCTTCGCCTCGAAACTTTGTTGCCAGAGTCCTGTGGAGAGGAGTTAGTATAAGACAATTTATACGCTATGCGATCATCAGAAATCGACGCAGTGAAGGTGGTGGTGACGGCGAAGAGCAAAGAGTACGTGGGATAGTTGTTGATGTCAATTGTTTATGAGGAGGTAGACATACGGTCTCAATGTATTCCCCCTTAGGTGCGGCTTTCCGCGCTGCTGGCCGTGACATCTTCACAATGAACACCGTGGACTTGTTTGCTGCACTGGTTTCTAATCAAAGTTGATGACAAGTGAGCTGTTTAGACGGTACTGCGATTGTGGTTGTCGTGAAGGATGAGTGAGATCGGAAGGTCTACGCGACCCAAGCTCCAAAATTAGCCAATCAACGCGTCGCGCGCCTTTGAGCACACCTCACGGCAAGTAGTCGCGAACGATGTTTCTTACACCTCATCCTTCGCTGAGACAAAACTTGCGATGGAGAGGGTGTTACTATTACGGAGTCGAGAAATGGGTTCTGACCTCCAGTTGTCGCGGTTAGTCAGCGCGCAGTCCATCAAGCCAACCGCATGCCGAAGAACTACCCAAATCTCGCGCACACAATACCTACACTGCGTACGTACGTAAAGCAGCGAACATCTGCCTTCCAAGCATACACGAATTTCCCTATTTCATGCCTTCATCATCCAAATCAATCTAATCCTGCGCTACCCATCAATACCCACTCCGCTTCTGCGCCCTATTGCCACGCAACCCATCGGCCCTACCCACACCCACGATGGAACATCAAGAGACGTACCAAGCCGGCCTCTCAATCCAGGAACAGCGCGGTCCTCCATTTCTTCCCCAAACCCTGACCCTGTTCCCCACCATCCCAAAAGCTATTCCAGTCCCATGATCGGCCATTCTAATCCGGAGAAGACTCCGATGTACATGCGGCGGCGGCGGCGTCTCTCAGATCGACCATCCGAGCGCATCCGCGGGCGTCCGTAAAAGGCGCTGAATGTCAAGCCTTGCGAATGCAACTGTCTCGGACACGCGTTGCCGATTGGAACCAGGCGATTAGTTGGGTTAGGTTCGATCTACATACGAGCGGTTTTTTCTCTCTCAATGTTAATTTGGTTGTCATCATTTGGGTTAAGTGAGTGAGGCTGTGAGGCTTAGGCTGGAATGGTGATGGTAACGGAGTGGTTGGCCGATCTAGAGGACTAATTGTAATCTGTACACGTGCAGTGGGAGAGTTTGGGTTTGTAGTTCATTGCTTTGAGTTGGAGAAATCGGGGATGGAAGAAGCAATTTGATTTAACGGGTATCCGATCTGGCTGTACCACGTAAATGGGCTCCAGATCTGATTTTTGCTCAGGTGGCTTTTAACTATGTTTAGGTTCAAACGGCGTCGCCGCGTTGCAGTAAAAAGATCTGGTTCGAGAACGACGCCAGACGCTATGGTCGCCAGCCACCCGCTAGCGGGACGGTGTAAAACGTCTGGGGGGCGTGCACGTGGTATTGAGCGTATGGCGGAGAAGCGTTGTCTGAAGCACCAGTGACACGTCACGGAGAGACTAAGCGTGGAGAAGGCATGCAAGGAGTGATGTATGTTTTCTCATTAGTCTGTAGCGACTTTCTCCTGGCTGCGTGATCAAAATTGACTTTTTGACCCATTGTCCCTGATGCGCCACCCATACCCTATAACCGAATCCCAAGTTCTCGTAAGGATTGTTCGTAGCATCGTTTCTTAGTGCAGTACAACCCTCACCGCTTGCGCCGCTATTGCTCGCCAGCCGTGCGACTCCATAGATAGCACCATTTATACAGAAAAGTTCTCCATAGTGACCCGGAAGATCCAAAATAAAGTGAAGCGCCGCGCATCCTGTGCAAACGCCCAAAAGTAAGGAAAAGGAATAGCAGCGTTGATAACGATGCGGTCAAGACAGAGTAGACACTGTCGTATCTGCACGCATCCAAAAGATTACTCACATTGGAATAATGTTCCGAGAGACGCGCAGCTGCGAGTACCGCTGAGCCACAAAGGCAATGCAGCCAATCCAGAGTGAGGAAGTAAGCTATACAAGAAGTCCGGCAAAGAAATGAGGCTGTGGTCGTCGGTGGAAACCCCATTACGAAAACCGACAGCTGAAGGAAGCGTGGTACTGTACAGGTCCAGAACGATTGGATATTTACTGTATGTGAAGCGAGTTTTCTGCACGCTGGCTGATATGGTGGGCGTGCGATTCGAGTGCGCGGGCTTGAACATGCGTGACTAAGATATTATTAGCAGGTATATAAGCCTTTCGAGGTGATAAACTTACCAGGCCAAACAGCCGCCTTTGACAGCATGTAAGCCGTCACCATCAGCAACTTTGTACCATAACCGCAATGCCCGAGGTTGGAAAGACCACCAAGCATCGGTAGGTTGTTGGAAGAGATGTCATAAGCTAGCTTCATGTCCGCGTGATGAAGGATGTCGGAAATCTTCTGTAGTAACTTGATGTCCTCCTCTTCAAGCAATACAACCGCTGGCACGCTCGAGAAATCAATCTCGTCTCTGCCAAGCACACCCATGTGACGACCAACACGATCTTGAACAGTTGCAACCCACTCAGCAAGGACCTGGGCGCAGTCGAAGGTACACAATGCGGATGAGTTGGGTAGTTCCCGAGCTGTGAAGTCGGCATAAGAAGCGCCTAATTTGTCGGCCATGGAAAGGGAGTCAGCAGCGTAGAAAGCTGCCTTTCGGAGATGTCTCTCTCGTTTTGAAGACTGTGAGTTGGAGAAACCATTTGCATGCCCGGGGCTAATGTGATCCTGCGAACCCATCTGGCCGGGAGAACCTCCATTGATATCCATAGATGCAAACCTCTCCGGCGTCCCGTCAGCTTGACCAACAATGTCGATGCCTCTGGCGAGTTCATTCGCCATTCCATCGAAATCACGTTGCCACAAAAGCTCCTTAGCGCGGCCAAGGTTCACAAAAAGTCTGACATAGGCCAAGTCCAGTAGTGGTATGCAGTCAGCGGAAAGAGGACCGAACGGGCTGGGACGCTCGATACTGTGGTTTGGGTTTGCCCTCCAAGCAACTTGCCAGGCCTTGAGAGCAGGCTCTACTTGGGCATGCATGGCCTCGGTCTCCTGCGCTTTCCATAGACGTCCATTGTGCCTATTCCTAGTTTCCCAAATGTAGACGTGCATGGCGTTAATCAGCACATAACAACCGAAAGTGCTGGGCCGGATATCACTCTCAGAAGGTCCGCTCATTGGTTGACCGCCTGCGAAAGCTTGGGGGTAAGAATTCCGCATCCGTGAGGTGGTGTTTCGTGAACTAGCTTCGAGAAGGTATGTCATGGCCGAAATGAAAGACAAACCCCGAGTCTGTGCAATCATTGGCCCTCCCATAGCCACCCACGTTTGGGGGTTGTCGACAGACCAGAGATCCTCTTCGCATGGAAGATCTAGATGTATCTCTGAGTTCAAGATACGTGGTGAATGCGCGTAGGCGGAGACAAGCAAGCTCGACATGGAGAAGATGGCAAAGTAAGTTCTCTTACGCTCTTCGATCTTCTTCCACTGGATCCATTGAGCATGTTCATCCACGCTATCCGCATTTTGGTCGTACTGCGAAGGCGAGCCATCTGGCATTTCCAAATTGTCGCCGTTTGCGTGGTTGGGAGGACTAGAAGACGTTTGCTCCGGAGCTGTTGGTTTGTCCAACCCAGCAGCTTTTGCGAGGCTGACGAGCGCCGCGCAATGAGTGCTCGCAACTTCGGCGGCCTGTCGGTCACCACAGTTGTGGCCGAAGATCAGGTTGAGCAGCATGGCTTGCACCAACCAAAGTGGTGGTTTGTTAATGTGGTCGTTTGCGGCATTGGATCCATTGACGGCAGAAAGGCCAGCTTTGCGGCGCTCATCAAGGTAGAACAGGATCAGCTTCTTAGCAGCTTCAAAAAGCTCTTTTGCGACATTTTGCTCAAATTCATACAACGCGCCAATCGCAGCCATGGCAAGGATAAGGCAACCACCGCCACCAACCATGGTGTCTTGGTTGTAGTTTCCGGCGGAGCGAAGCTGATATGTGTATGCTGGGGTATCGAAGGAAAGTGTAGGGATGTGCAAGAAGGGCAAGTGGGGGTGGAAATAATGAATGTACGCATTGACATAGCGCTGAATGTCGACAGTACTTGGGAGTATACCGGCCTGTGTTGAAGGCTTTGTAGTACCGTTCGACAGGGGCGAGCTGATGGCGGGTTGGGAGAATCTCCGTTGAGCTCCGTGACCGTACCCCATAGCTTGAGTCAAGTTGAACATCATAGCTTGCCTCGTAGAGTCTGTGATGGTTTCAGTAGAAAATGATGATACAGAGCTGTGTCTTGCGCTCCCGTTGAAGGAGGAAGATGATATGCTGCGGGCATCAGAAGCGAATGTCATGGGCGTCTGAAAGTACTGATTCGGCATACCGGGTATACCAGCTGAAGGGCTCATGGCCGCTAAAGGAGGTGGTGTAGAAGAGTAGAAATCATTTTGAACGCCATGGTTTCCGAGCTCTTGAGGAGTATTATTGTCCATCATGAGCTCGGGAAAGACAGGAGCCATGGCATCGAGTGTGAAAGCGGTTGGGTTGATGCTAGTATGAGTGACTAGAGGGTTGTGCCACATGGCTGCTGAGTTTGGTTGACTTGATCCGTCTAGCATCATGTCGTTGAAACCACTCTGGCTCGCGGTACTGATGGCTGATGGCGATGAGCCATCGAGAGCCGACTCGTTGGCGCCAGAAAAGACCATGGAGCTGTCAATACCCATACCCCAGCCAAAATCGTCTTCCTCGATAGGGTTGTTCCCAGCGAAGGGGTTGGCGAATTGCTTAAAGGGCGATTGCGGAAGTGCAATGCCTCCGTTGAAGTGATGCAGCTGGTTCGGGTTGATGGTGGAAGCTGCTGACGATCCGAAGAACTTCTCAAGCTCATGGTCGTCAGGCCCAGCCATTCCTGGAATGGGAGCTGTGCGAAGACCGCCACCCATACCAAATCCCAGATGAGTGTCCAGTCTTGGTAGACCTGAATGCTGGCCGTGGTTGCCGACAGCTGTCGACATGCCTCTGTAGTCGAATTGACTTATGCCCGACAGACTTGAATGTTGTGAATGGCCTGGGTGGTTGCCCCTGCCGCCAGCTATCGAAGTTCCATGTGTGGCTAGGAAACTATTGAGGGCGCTCGGATCGATGTGACTGATGGTGTTGGCACGCGGCCTCATGATATTGGCAGCGCCCTTGGCAGCGCCGGCGTTGCTGGATATGGAGTTTTTGCGTACCCGAGCGGTCGAGTTGGGTGGGAGACCAGTGGTGCTTTCTCTACGTCCATTCCGGGGTCGTGTGTTGGCCGCGCCTTGCTGGTGGAGCTTCTGCTGGTGTCGTAGGAGAAGATCGCGTCGCGCGAAGCATCTTGTGCATTGGGGGCATTCGAATGGCTTCTCTTTTGTGTGTGATCGCTCGTGTCGCTTTAGATGCTCTAGTCGTGCAAATGAACGCGTGCATGTCGTGCAGACGTGAGGCCGGGGCTTGTCGTTTTTGGGTGGGGGGAAGGACTGGACCGTGGGCGATGTTTCGGGCTTTGCGGTAGAGGCTGAAGCTGCGATTAGCGGCTGTCGTTAGCTATCGTGGCGTTGGTTGGCGCTCGTTCCTACTCACAATTGCTGGTGGTGCCTGAGCCGTTGGAGTCGTCGCCCGGCGAGTTCGCGGGGCCTGGCAGGCTCGTGCTTTCTACTTTGGCCATGATCGTGTACGTTATTGGTAATACTCCAACCAGTTCCACGACAACAACAAAATCGCCTCGAGGGAGCTTGCAGATGAGCCAATAGTCGGATGGGGTAATACACGCTGCCTCAAAGTACCTAACAGCGGGCTGTCGGCGCTACCAAGGTCGAGCTCGTTGTAGCTTGCGGAGCCAACAAAGCTCTGCGAGGGAACAAAGGATGTATGGATACAAAGAGGCTGCCAACACACACGTACATGTCAGCGAGTGATACCACACGGTCGGGCAGAAGAGTGAAGACAGTACCTTGTACAGGCCTTTGTTGCGAAACGAGCGTTTATGAGCTTGTATACGCAGCGTCGCGGACGGGAAGCTCGTAGCAATGGGATATTAAGATGGAATTGGAGCTTCGGATGACAGTGGCTAATCTACAGCAAAGGTCAATTGCCAACTGCGGTCGAGCTTGGTTGAAGGTGGGCAAGTCAAGGATACTGCAAGGCCTCGCAACAAGAGCAAGCCTATGCTGAGTGAAGGAAGAAGCCAGGGGAAAGGACGTGTGAGTTGGTTGGATCGGTCCGTACATAGGTCGGCGTACGTACGTGGTCTACCGCTGGTCCCGGAATGCGTAGAGCCAGTGCGGGAGCTGTGGTAAGCAGTGGCAGTGGCAGTGGCAGCTGGTGGAGCTGGTTGAGCACGAGGGTCCAGCCTTGATGTAAGCGTCTGTACCAGCGGTGCTGCTGGAGGCGCCGGCGGCTTTTTGCTGGTACGGCCCAAAAGGCTAGATTACAGCGCAGACACAACCTTCGGTGCCGGGCAGAGCAATTGGGCGACCGCGCAACGATTGGCCGGGGTTGCAGAAGCAGGCCGAGTCTGGGGAATCGGGCACGGGCCAAGGTTCGCGGGACGAGAGCTACCAACAGTAGATGAGCAACGAGAGTCAACAAGTACACAAAGCAAGTCGGACACGGACAAGCTGTGGCGATGTCTGTTGGAGATGTTAAGAACAGGCACGACGCAGGCGGCGTTATAGAATTGTAAGCAGATCCCCAGACTTCACGGCTCGTAAAGCTTTGGAGCTAGCCGGCGAGTGTGTCATGCAACTGGCCAGCGCCCCAGGTCGTTCGACGACGGGCCTGCAAGCACCAGGGCCTCTAGGAAAGTGGATCCTCCAGCAAACGGCCTCTCTGGCGCAGGGGTCTTCTCCGGAGTACTTCCGTTGCTCTACCCTCGCCTCTACATGCTCGTCGCAAGAGGCAGCGATGTGCGTCTGCGATCAGCAGCGTCGCCTTCAAGACGCTTCGTGGCTTGGCTGCAGCAAGTGCGCCAGGGGCCCACAGCTATGGCCTCGGCTCTGTATCAACTCGTCCTCTCTACCAGCTGCTCTACACACATGGCCTACTTTATTAGTGGAATCTGCCCCAACTATGAAGCCGCTGGATCTATAATACATTCCAGACGGGGCCGGCTTCATTTCGCCTGGCGGAGATAGATTGTCGAGCTCCAATGGCCTGCCAGTTCCATATTAATTAGCAAAAGACAATACCGTCGCTGCTCGTTCCTGAAGATTGCACGGGTCTAGGCACGACCATGCTCTGGCTCCCGACATGGAGTTTCAAGAGCCTGCCACAGACACCGACGAACGATGATGGTGCTGCGAGATGCGCGCACAACAATGGGGCTCGCATACACGACCCATGTATCTGCTGCCGTCAAGCGCCCGGCTATGGGAACGGACGACTACTGACAGCACGCTACGCAACACCAGCACTCCACTCAGCACCGCCGGCCGACTCCAATTGCTTTTGCACACACGGGTAGCTGCTCGCGCTGACATCGGTGAGGGTTGCAAGGCCTGCAAACTTCCCCAGGAAATTCAAGGTTGAGCCTGCAGAGCTTGGACGACGGCAGGAAAGGAGGCTAGCTTCTTCGGGATCTGGGGTAAACAGCTAGCGCACGCACTAGTGGATAGCATGGGTCGCCTAAGGGCCATCCACACATAGCGCCGCATGACCACGGCCTGCAAAGTCCCCATCGCCGTCTCTCTGGCCCTTGTCTATGCTGCTCGACCCGGCCACACCTATCACCGGCACACAGCGTTGATCCCGTCTTCTTTGGCCTGCTGCTGAGTACATACGCGCATCGCAAGAACTGTTACCGCAACGTTGCGAACCACCACACTCATGCTGATCGTAGCTCAGCAGCAAGAGCGGCGGATCGAGAATGAGCCGGTGGCAGTAGAGACAAACTCTTCACGCCCTGGCCTTGTACCATTGCGCAGTCACGGTGGGTATACTACTGCACCTGACCTTCGGCAGCCCAGGACCCTGACGTTCTCGGTATGTCGCGCTCGCCACACAGCGTGCGCCGCACTCGTCCCGCGACGCGCACTGGAGTGACAACGACGTATGACGGCATCGTCAGGCTGTTATCGCACTTTCGGCCATCCACTATTCTTGCTTCGGCTTAAACCTCCAGCTACCTCACAAGTCGGGTATGCATTGCCACATTCAAACTTCGGCTATGACCGCGCTGCTATCTCGCAGTTCCGACGCTGCACAAAATCCTAGCCAGTGACGTTGCGTGCTTGTGGCAATTGAAGATCGGCTGTCGCTGTGCATGAGCACCAGCAAGCTCGTGGCAGATCTGCAACCGAACGTCCACCAGGTGGAGTCAATCCTTCAGCGACATCAAAGCCATTTACGTCAATCGAAGCACTGTAGAAGAACTGTCGAACGATCAGGAATTGTTGCATGCATTATAGAGCTCTTACTGCTGATCGTGGCTGGATTCGTTGCTAAGCCACTTGAGATCATCACTCAGCATGGCATCGCAGTTGTCAACGCACATACCACTCGATCTGCGCAATCCCAGTCCTTGCCTATCTTCTGACATTTCAAGAGATCGCTCGCCAAATACAAAGTTCGCTGATCGATAAAATCTCCGGCAACACCATTCGCATAGTTCTGAGGTCACCTTAGGCCGGCAAATTCAGGCAATACTGTCTGCGAAAACGAAACCGAAATTACATGATTTGCGATTGGTGCGGAAATGCAAGTAAACTGTTTGGCGATAGCTCGTCCACGTACCAGCTTTACTGTGATTTGTTAGCACCGATGAGCGCAGCGTGCATCTCGCACTTGGAGGCATCGTTCTCGCGGCTGCGCAAGAACGACGCGTCGGACTGCGCGTGCAGGCATGACGTGCGTTCCTTGTACAACCATCGGGACGAGTCTACACAGCGCAACTCACAAATTTGATGCCGACCGAGGCGGAAGCACATGCAGATGCTTAATGACGAGCGTCTGCTTCTTCCCGTTCGCTTCAAGTGACAGCCCGCTCGAACCGATGACGCACACTAGCCCAATGAGGATATTCCGGCGCACTCCCCCAGACACATACCCCTCGTACTTCATCTCGAGGTCTGCGAACCGCCAGAACTGTTGCGCCCTGCAGCTCCACCTATCACGCTCCTGCATCTGCGAGGCATGAGCCGTCTCCCGTTACCATTCGTACAGGGAGCTGTTCGGAGTGACAAGAGCGAAAGCTGGGTCTGGAAGCACCGTAAAGACAAATACACAACAGATCAGCGTGCATGCAACGCAAAAGCATGGTGTTCCACTCTAATTGCACGCAACGTTACAAGATCCTGGAGGGAGAACAGCAACCCTGTATCTCACCTTGGACTTGCTACCCTCTCTTGTTCTAGTTTTCATTTCGCTTCTAGCAGTCGCTGGCAACACCCAAAATCACCCCACATTATAACAATCGTTCGAGGCTTGATGTTGAGCGCCCAAATATAACGCAATATTGCTGACGCCAAGCCCTTTACTGACTGTACACCACTAGGAGAAGCTAGATCTGGTGGGTTTTGACGCGCGATTGCAGTGACGCTAGTATTGCAGTAGTCTGCGTCTCACGTGCACGCTTGGTACGTACCTCGCCGCTTCCTACGACCCACTACCGCTTCGCGACTGGAGCTTTGTACCTTGGCCTCTAGACGCAACTGATGGGTTAGACTCGATCCTATCCGTTCTGCTGGCAGACAGTCAGACGATACAATCAACAGCATCGACGTCATGCGCCAAGCGGATGTACTGACAATGAAACGATCCTCTAGGAATGTGCGGTACTTTTCACCCCCAGTGGGAGCCTAGAAGAACCTACCGCTTACCCTCATCGCTATTCTCCGATAGGTCACAACTGGAGCTCTTCCGCCGTAGCCGATACAGCGTCTTAAGTCCGCAAGTTGTTGTGCTTGTGACACCTCCAATTCTGGTAAGCTTTCGGTCTTTTACTCACCCGGTTCCGGGATGCGTCTTCAAGACCCTGAATTAGGTGTCAAAGCAAACGTTGAGGAATCACTCTTCAGCTTATATGGGGCGTCTATCCACATTCGGGTGTACGGGTGGCTGTTCCTGCAAATTCACATTCGCTACAGCATGCAGATGGAGTAGATGTCAGCACTTCGCCGCAAGCTCTTCCTTGAGAAGAGCCACTCAACATTCTAGGGTCTATCCTAGTATGTCACTCCCGAACATGTGGCTTAAAACGCCCTTTCTTTGCTTTTGCGCCTATCCCCTGTCCCCATGTTCCCAATTCGTTGCGCGTTTAGGTTTTAACTTTGCGTCTGACAGCTGTAATCATTTCCGGTCGCCTCACCCTTCATTCAAGAACTCAGTTTGCCTCACGTACAGGTACCTTTCTTTATAGCGGCAATAGTCTTCTCATCCCGCATCCCAACACCCCACGCCGGCCGGGAAAAACCCTTTCCCTCCGCGCCCCAGAATATCTCCACACAGTATCCACTTGTCTATACCAGGAAAAGAAGCCCGCGGCTCAACAGCGGCAGATGAACAGGTTACTAGCTTTCCGCGAACCCACCAAGTGGATCTATCACCGTGGCTATGTAACCTCACGGCGCTGTATTTCGCGCATCTGTTACAAACGGCAATTCGTCTTGTCGCAAATAGATTGTCCGAGCATGTTCGCTACAACATACGACTTCAATCTGTGCCAAGTCGATGGCAAAGTCGAAGAAGAGATGTCCGGAATAGAGACTTGATTTACGGCTTACCATTCGCAGCTCCTGCATGCTGTTGTATGACTTGCATAATGTTACGCAGCTGCTGACGCAACACCAAGTCCTCTTTTTGTGCTGATTTCAAGTTTCACACAACCGGTATTGAGTGTGCATGCGAGAATGTGTATACCGATGTTCGGGCGAGAGATAGGGTTTCGACCTGGGGTGTGGAGGTTATGCCTGATTGATCAACCTAGGGAGCAGGTGATGGTATGACGGCATGGCTTAGGAGCGGAAGTGGCCGCACATATCACACAGCGAGTCGCGGCCTACTTCGTCATCATGGATAGGTTTTGCGATTCATCATAGATTTGTTGTGTGCGGCTTAGACTGATGCGAAGAAGGGCGTACTACCAGAAGTATGAAGAGCATAGATGATCAGCATTGATGACCTTGACGACACGGTAATACTTCTAATGAGTAATGCAAAGTCATCAATTGCTTACACGGAAGTGAGAGTGCAGACACAAAGGCATTTCTCAGCTCGAATGGCTTAATGCTTTACGCGTTACTTCACCTGACTTCTTTTCCATACTGTTCCATGATGTTATACTCCAAATGTCATCATCACGTGCATAGCTTCTCAAAAAAGACCGCAACATGATCACGCACTTCGTCTACTCTCGGAACCATATTGAGTTGTATCTTCACCCTCCATCAACTTACTCCGCATTTTCATTTAGCTTCTCAGAGCAGGTCCTCCACGGCTGTGCTGGTTTGGCAGCGACGGCCTGTGTACAAGTTCACTTACAAGCTTCTTCTTTCTTGTATCATCATACGTGTATGTCTGTGTTGCTCGAGAAAGGAGAACTAGCTTGCAATCCTGCGATGACATTTGGCGTAGTCCTGCGCCCAAAGGTACGGCTATCAAGTCCATGGTGTTGTCGCACTGTTACTGGGAATGCTGCTCTTCTAGCCTCTTGAGCACACAGAACTTATAAGTTTCAACCTCCAGTAAACATACCCCATGTCTTCCCCCAGAATTCCCGTCTTCCAAGACTCCTTTAAGAGCAGGAATGGTGTGCTCTTGCGGTGAACTAAGAATTCAATCGTTGTATATATGCAGATGACCACGAGTTCGTCTCCACGCGTTATCAGATGACCATTGACGACACCAAGGAAATGCACAACATATTACCATGAGAACGAGCAGAAGTCCTACTAACACAACCCACCATCTCTTAGTCCTCCCTTCGTCTCAACGCACTTGTCACCAAGGCTGTGAGAAAGCTTATACCGTCGCTTATGGATGAGTGGTCTCTTAATCGCGAGATCGCTCTTGCTTCA
>Ga0058698_10000361_pt1 | contig 26248 bp, 28 predicted proteins | sample AgamicAsSfe_FD_67288 | JGI IMG/M metagenome (GOLD analysis project Ga0058698, IMG submission 67288) | Agave microbial communities from Guanajuato, Mexico - As.Sf.e | ecosystem: Host-associated > Plants > Phyllosphere > Phylloplane/Leaf | place: Guanajuato, Mexico | collected 2012-05-30
CTCCAGCAATCCTCGCGCTCCTCTCCCTCCCCCTCACAATCTCCCTTCCCACCTTCCGCGGCACCTCTCCCTCTCCCACCGGCAAATACGCTCTCGGAATCGCCGCCAACGTCGTGCGATTCAGATACAACCTGCTCGCATATATAAACAGGCTGATGAGGGCAGTCAGGATGTAAGCCGCGGAGACGACAGAGGCGTTTCCGAATTTGCCGTCGCGCAGGGTTTGGAAGGCGTGGTCGATGGGGGTGATGGCGAGGAGGAGGAGAGTGAGGATGAGGAGGAAGGTGTAGGTTGAGGAGTAGAAGATGCGGAAGAAGGGGATGTGGATGTGGCGGGGGAAGCGGGCCATTTTGAGGTGGAGAGAGTGGTGGATTGACGTGGTGATGGAGGGGATCAGGAAAGGAGTGCGTGTGATGAGGGCGTCATGTAGGCATAATTATGCATATATTTCTGCTTCCGTTTCAGGATTGAGGAGAAGATTGTGGCTTGTAATGATGATGGAGGAGATGATCTAGAAAGTCGTTGATAGTCGTTGGGTTGACATGCGGGTAGCCTGTATCTGCCAAGACCGACGGTCCAATCTGTATCTCTTTGGGCAATTACGCACGGCACTCTTCACACACTTTTGTCCTGGAGTCAAGTGTATAAAAACAGACTCTGCTGGCTATAAGCTGGTCACATACACAATGTCAGAACAGTGCCATCGAGGCCTAGAAAGTTCTTCGGTACTCTCCATACATTTTTGAGTCAAGTCTAAGAGATGAATTCTTCTTGCTATTGATCCAGGAATGGATATAGTCCTCCGATAGAGTGCTCTCATGATTTTCTCAATCTCTTCGGCACTCTCCACGCAGTTGTAGGCATGAGTCGAATTCTCAAAGAAGGACTCATTTTGCTAATAGCTTGATCCTGGATACGATCAATAACTCATTGTTCTTATGCTTTTGTTCGTTCCGGCACTCTTCACGCCACTCCCTCCTTTGGATCTTCACCATCACCACAGAATTCTCCAAAGCAGATAAAGCACGGTATATCTCGTATAAAGGCTGTGTATATGCTGTCACTATGTGTATTTGTCCACATCGAGAGTCTCCATTCTGTACAGGCGTGCAATGTCCGACATTCGGTGCATCTCAAATGACCACTATCGTAGCATCCAATGATCCAATCCGTCACAACCAACTCTTCTCTGTTCATACTGCCAAATCTTATCTCCCACACCTCCACTCAAAACAAAATCTCCAAAAACTTCTTCATTGGCCCCCTCTCCTTCTCCTCCTCCTCCCTCTGCGCCACACTCATCGTCCTCTGATCCGGCCTCATACCCGCATACACATCAATCTTATCAATAGCCACCCACATCGGTCTATGCGCGGGATACTTGAACCAACTGAAGACCTTCCAAATGATATAAAATGCCAAGATCAGCGGCGCAGCCAAGTACGCCTGGAAGAATGTCGCTACGGAGGGTGCGGCGCCGCCGGGAGCCCAGAGGGCAGAGTAGAATTGGGCTGCGAGACAGAGGAAGTTGAGGAGGACGCCGAGGTAAGAACCGTAGATGCCGAAGGTGGCGCGGTAGGGGAGCTCGGCGATGGTATGGCCGCGGAGGGCCCAGGCGCGGCGGAAGCGGATGTGGGCTATGCAGATCGAGCCGTATACCTTGACGTTTGAGCAAGATTAGATTAGCTAATTCATCATTATGAACAGATAATGGCGTGAAGACTGAACGTACGAAGAAGTTTGCTAGGCCGGAGAGGGAGAGGAGCCAGGTGAAGAATGTGGTGCCGATGGGTGCCTAGACAAATCCGTTAGTAAAATAGCAAATGGTGGGGCAGGAGCAGAATGCGAAGAAGCTAGACTGACCTCATTGATGAATGCAAGAAGGCCAAAGCACAACTGAATGATAACCGTAGGAATGGGACGGCCTTTCTTGTCGACATAAGCCAACCATTTCGGGCCCATACCATTGAGACAGAGTGCTTGTATGGTGCGCGTGGATGCAAACGTGCAAGAGTTGGCCACGGATATGACACTGATCGTGATGACGGCGTTGAACACCGAAGGTAATCCTTTAACACCAGCGTTTGTGATAGCGATGACAAATGGAGAATCCTTGGTATTGGAGCTCGCCGCGCCAATCAAGCGCGGGTCGTCTGATGCGACCATCAGACCCAGGAGGAACAGGTTGACGACGTAGAAGAAACCTTGCACATACTGTTAGCAATGATCCCTGTGTGCTGCTCATGGGCGTCTTACTTATGCGCCAGAAGACTTGACGGGTTGCTTTTGGTATCTGGCGTTTCGGGTCTTCAGCTTCAGCAGCTGCGAGACCAGTGAGCTCTGTCCCGCCGAAACTGGTAAAGTGTCAGTACTGCGTGCATCTGAGATCCTCGAGGCTTCCACTAACGCAAATGAAGCAGTGACGAAGACACTGCAGAATCCCTTGAAGCCGTTTCTGAAGGCTTGATGGCTGGTTTTGTCAGTTGTTTCCAGAACGCCTCAAGGCTCGGGGAGTAGACGTACGGAGCGTGCCAGTAAGCCGCACCAATGTAGCCTCTAGGGTCAGTCGAGATACCACCGCAGACGTCGACTACACCGAAGATGATGAAGCCGAGACAGGCAGCGACTTTGATCGTTGAGAGGATGAACTCCACCTCACCATACCCGCGTACACCAAAGCATTGGATGACAGAAAGTACAACGAGCTGAGCCAGAAAAGCTGAATTAGCATATCCAGCTTGCGAACGCCAACTCTGGTACAACTCACAAAGATGGTAATCCAGACTCCGACATTGATAGTATCGTTCCAGAAGCGGATCGTCAAGCCCGCTGCTGTCAGTTCGAAGGGCAGAATCGTGAGCCACTGAATAGCGTATTCCCAGCCGACGGCGAAGCCTGCGCATTCGTAAGCCTAATTGTACTCCCCTTCTCATCTTCACCTCAAACCAGCTGCAAGCCAAGCAGGTTCGGAGACACACTCACCCCAAGAAGGATCAATGAAGCGCACGATATACGTGTAGAATGCTCCATTGATGGGATACATGACGGCGAGTTCTCCTAGCGCCTGCATCATCATCAAGATCATGACACCGATGATGATGAAGCAGATGACGATTGAGCCGGGCCCGCCACTCTCGAGCGCACCGCCCACGCCGACGAAGAGCCCGGCACCGATAGCGCCGCCCTGTGGTTGTTAGTCTGTGCAGTGGGAGGTGCAGGCAAGAATTGGTCATCCAACGTATGGGAGAGAAGGAGTGGCGAGTAATCGAGGGCAACTCGGTGCATTCCACCTTGATGCACCACCACCACCTTACGGGTGACACTCTGCGCCTTTTTATCACACACAATACAACACAGCACGCCTATGACAAACTCACAATCGCGATCATCTGCATATGTCTCCCATGCAAATTCCTCTTCAAATCATTGACCTGCCCCACGACCGGCTGTCCAGCATCGACATCCTCAAATCCCGGTCCCTTTCCATTACCCACACCGAAGTCGACGTCTCGCACACTCGTCGGCGCAGGACCTTTGTGGTCGGTGCTGAGAGCTTCGCCATAGTACTGCGGCGCTGATCCTGATGCTGCTCCACCTCCACCGGTCGCGTATTGCTCGTCGGGTGGTATCGCAGAGGGTCTGCGATCGCGCAATTCGTAGGATTGCATCGTGGCGAGCTATATCTACTTGATACTGAAGTTGAAGTGGGAGGGAAGAGAAGAGGAGGGTCTCGAGGACTCGAGAGACAAGCAAAAGAAGAGTAGGGAAGTTGGGACACTATGCGCGATAAGCCAAGCGCGTCAATACAATCCGTCCAGTAGTGTCATTCTCATCTTGGTCCCTCCAAGGATGATACAAGTGTCCACCGCGCGATAAGATAATTTTGATAGTGTGATTGTGAAAAGCCATTGCAATACTTCGTATGCGTCTGGCCAATCAGCGAGGATGTGAAACGCTAGCGTTACGAGAAGTGGACGGTCGGTCGACGATATCCGCGTTCGTGATAACGGCATCGGTTCGGCGCTGATTAGTCAATTAAATACACCATCGCTTATCCGAACGACTCTGGTCGTCGGAGTCTCTTCTGAGGACGAGCTGGACACTCGGGGAATCGAGTGGTGCAGAGCAGAACTAGAGCACTATATAGTTCTGATTGTGAAGCTTCGCGAAAGACGCGAAATATACCCAGGATACAATGAAAGTACACATACGAAATAGCCACTATCGCAAAAGATGCCAATGATATATTGCCCCAACCAAAACTCTCCTCTCCATTCCTTCTCCTATTGCCCGGTAGGTCCCCAAACACTAACCCTCCACACCCCACCACACGCGACACTGTTATCACCCCAGCATCCCCAATTGCAATCACTATCTTGCGTCTTGGCCGTACTAGCCAAGCTATTCCCACACCAGCACTCATCCGCATACTCGCTCCCCGCATACGTGAAGCCAGCTTTGGCACAGGCGGAGGCACATTGAAAGGGCGTGTTGGTTGTTGACGTGTAGACTTGGTAGGGAAGCAATCGGGCTGTTGTGTCGATGTAGCAACCGAGAGGACTGAATGCGGCAGGGAGAGCGGGGGTGTGATAGGGTGATGAGGGAGTACCCGTAGCCGCTACAGATGTCGTGGTTGTCGATGAGGAGGAAGAAGACGTGGTCGTGCTGGCCTTCGCCGCAGCGGAACTGCTCGAGGTTAAGCTTGAAGTCGAGCCAGACGCGGCGACCCTCCTCGCGCCCCAAACAGCCGTATTATACGTTCCCGAATTCATTGCGCTCTTCATCCAGCACTGGCCCGAGCTTGGTAGGAATGATATGCCCTGGCATGCAGATAGTGCGGCACAGCTTGCGAGACAGCTTTCGAGCGTGCTAGCGGCGACGGCGGAGGTGCCTATGTCACTGTACATGCTGTCGACGAAGCAAGTAACTTGAAAAGTGCCGCTGCTGGTTGTGTAGAGGGTGTTATTGGAGACTGGGCAAGCGAGGGCGGTGGATGTCGGCGTGGATGAGGCGGTAGAGGTGGAAATTGAGGATGTTGAAGATGTGGTTGTGGTTGAAGATGTTGTGGATGTCGAGTAAGTCGAGGTTGAGTTTGTGATCGACTGCGTAGCACCAGCACTTACAGAAGCGCTGTTCGAAACTGTAGAACTGCCAGTAGATGAGGTTGGGACGAAAGTAGTCGTCGTTGTGTTGCTGAAGAAAGGAGCGCTGCTGGTAGATACCGAGGACGCTGAACTCGTGGCATTTCCCCTGATAGGAAGAGCGGACGTCGTGGCAGTTCCATTGATGGGAACGCTAGTATTGCCAGCGACAAGTGTGCTGTTGAACGAAAAGATCGAAAGACGATTGCTGTCACCGCAAACCTGCGAGCTATTGCCAGCACAGCTCATACCGCACGCTACCTCGACTAGAGGGCCAAAGGACTGCGAAGCGAGACTGTTGCCGCAGAAGCATTCTGTTCTCAGCGTCAGTCTTGGTTAAGTGCGGTCAAGTGATAGATTTGATTCCAAACGATGGAAAACCTACCATTTCCATACTCGAGCCCAGCGATGGTGTAGCCAAGGCTAGCGCACTCGGACGTGCATGTCTGGATAGTCGTGTTTGCGTCGCTCCATTGCCAGTCGCTGAGGGTGCGCTTGCCGTACAGGTCCGTGAAGCAGCCCTTGTATTGCCAGCCATTGAAGACGCCAGCATCGGCAATGGGCTTGGTGATGCCACAAGTTGGGTCAGGGAAAGGGTCGTCTCCGAGCTATGAGAGTGTTAGTTATCTGATGCAATACTCCTGGTACCACCACCTAGCCCACCTGCTGTCGTGGACATCCATAGTCATAGAGCTTGCTACCATCTCCACTAAAATTGTCGTAGAATAACCTGTTCATTCCGGCAACGCTGCTCATCATTCCGTACGCATCATGGGCGACGTTCACATAGTCTATTGTGCTCGGAGCATAAACAGGGAACTCTTTGATGTAGTTGAAGAATCTTTCGTTGCGGTTGAGTCCGGTTGTGAAGGGTGCACAGGTGGAGGAGTCGTCGCCGACATCGAGCAAGCCACGTCCATAGTGTACTGTCTTTGAGCGGGCATTTGCTAGAACGGCTGCAGATCCTGATGCAACGAGAGTCGCGCCGTACTGAATGTGATTTAGTGATGCATGACGTTTAAGCGTGTGGCTGGACTTACTGTGTTAGTGTAGTTGGTAAGACCTTCCTTCCAATCGTCGTAGATAGGACAAGATGAGGTATCCAGCGGGCGATCTGAAGTATCTAGATCAGCAACAGAACAACCAAGTCTAGCAAAAAGCGAAACTAACCATCGGAGAACCAGCCATAACTGTTTGGGTTCGCCACATAATAATGCACCGGGCTCTTCGTCTTCAGCTGATTGCCCACCATGACATATCTCTGCGTCGTCTGCCCACCAGCACTGTGACCACCAACCACAATCTGCTGCATGTTGGGAAACAGCGTCTTGTTGTCGAAGTACTGGATCATCTGGTCGAGAACTGCGAAGGAGCTGACAGACTTCTTGTTCCAGGGATACTGGTTGACCGTGCCTATATGATGTCAGCAAGACCCAAGTCACAGTGTCTTGGAGCGCTGACCATTCATCCATCCACTGCCAGACCATACCAAGCAATCACTCGTGGATCCATGCGTCGCGTTCGCATCCCAGGGATAACCCACCCCCTTATCATCCCCATTCGTAAAGTACGGCGTCACCATCTGCACGTTATCCAGCGAGACATCAGTCCGATTGCGCGTACCAAACGCGGTCAGCAGGTTCGTCATGTAGAGATACGGATCTCTGAGTTCGCCATGGATGAAGATGACGGCGCGTTTGACATTCGACGGCGTGAGGCGCTGGCCGAAGGAGCCGAGGGATGAGTAGTTGACGAGCGTAGTGTTCTTCTTGTTAGTGTCGAGGATGTTGAAGTAGGCGAGCTCGGCGCCGTAGACGTAGGGGAGGCTGTTGGCGACCGTGCTGCCGCCAAATTGCTGGGAATGGGTGAGGGGAAGGGTGCAGAGGGCAAGGGCTGTGGAGAGGAGGGGGATATGCATCGTAAAGAGTGTGTAACGTAATGAATGACTAAAAGAATGAACAGAAGAAACAGAGATTGAAAGCCCTAGAAAAGAGAGAAGGGCCTTCTTTGCACTTCACAATCGCTGTCCCAGAAAAGTCATCATTTCGTCGGGCGCAAGCCAGGCTTTATCAGGCCCTCAACTTGCACATCACACATACAATACACAGATATCACTATTGATCAATACAACAGGGGTATCCATGCTCACGACCTATATCGCCGGCAGCGTGCAAGGCTGTGCCCAAAACAGGTCCAGCCAGAGCGCAGAAAGCACCGCTTTCAGCTTGCGACATCAAATTTGTTCGTGGTACTAGCCAGATGGAGAAAGAGCTGAGAGACAGCACGACAGAATCACACTCCGGCAGATGAGGGCTGCAGTCGGAGAGATGTAGTCGAGGGATGGGCTGAAAGCGGCAGAACAGCCCGGGGTTGCCCTGCGAGGATGTCGTCGGCGATTTCTCGAAGGACACGCGAGCAGCTCTGGGCTCGAGAACGACAGGTCGACACTCTTCAGCTTGTGTATTTGCCAAGCGGTCGTAGTATTTAGATGCTGTTTCGGAGTACGATTTTCACGACGCGTGGGAGCATGTTCATGGATTTAGAAGCTTGCTTGGCGTATTTTACTTTTGCAGGCATTGCGCTCGGGTTCAACAACATAAACATTACGATATGCTCATCAGAGTAATGATTGGTACTGTATAGGATAGGTTGTCTTATTGCTAACACGCTATAGAGGCTATCTAACCCATATCCTATATTGCTACCTTCCTATGGTATGTAACCTGTACCGAATTCTCTCATAAGCGGGAACCTCGTGTAATCCTGACGAGTCCGAAGGTGAGAGTTCACGCCAATCATTACCATGAGTACTTTCAGCACTCCTTGGCGTGAAAGACCAGTTTAGCACGTTGCGTTGTAGTAGTCCATATGCGCGGCCGTGAAATGTTTGTCCTTGCGAGCTCCTGCTGACTTCAATCAAGGTCATACGAAAATTGTTGCGCTTGTCTCCCATTACTACATAGTGCCGCAATGGCGGCAAGAGTACACTCATGCTCCCGAAATGTTGATACCGAAACTACAAACTTGTCAGTACTGCATTTGTCGAGCCCAGCAAGAACAAGTCGTTCGAGTTCGATTCACCTTAGAAATCCTCCTCCCGTCCTCCTACCTGGGACCACGATACCTGTCTCCGCGACCACGATTCTTATTCGATGTGTATCCGTAGTAGTCGTCACGATAGTCATAGGCATCCCGACTTGCATTACGTTGGTCACTGTAGTTGCCGACACTGTTGTTGTAGTAGGCTTTCTTGTTGTTAGGCATTGAGACTCGACGTTCGAGGGGCTCAGCGGACGTCGAGCCTGATCCTGATGGATATTGATAGTACGAAGTACTGGCACTGTAGTCACGTGGTGAATAAGTAGGGTCATACTTCCTCGAGTCATAGCTCGCTGCAGGATAGTCGCCATTACTGTATGTAGCAGCTCGTTGCCGTGGGTCTTCTGTGGTCTCGGTCCGCATGTTCTTCGTGGGTCGCTGTGCCGCGCTCGAGTCCACCACCTGTGAGACTGAACGCTTGCGAGATCTAGGATCCGTGACCGGAAACACTGGACTATCTGGGCTCGTCGCAGTGGTGGCAATGGTCGACGCTGCTTTTGAGACACCGTTTGACTTGGCTGGAAAGACTGGACTGCTGGGGCTCGTAGCTGTGGAGGTAATGATCGATGCCGGCTTAACAAGAGCGGTGGGTTTCGCGAATGGCAGAGGTGGGGGCGGCATCGAGATGCTGGCCTTCACATCTTCCATAGGCTGAGGATGTACTGACGCCCGAACAGGGAAAGGAGTCTCAAGTCGACTTTCAAGTTCCAGTTGTGCAAGCTGTGCTTCAAGGTCCTTCTTCTTGCGATGTCGTGCGACGATCTTCTGTCGATGCCCGAGGTTGTGGTAGCCGGTGATCTCCAGCCAGTCTTCTAGATCTTCGTAGTAATTGTGTGGATCTTGAGGACCTTCCACGGGATGGATTGCTTCTACTGTGTCTTGGACTGCTTGTATTACAGTCTGGGTAGGCTCGATAGCTTGCTGAAGTGGTACAGTCAGTGGAATTGTTACAGGCGCTGGGACAACCGGCTCGGGTTCGGGCGCAGCAATCTCCTCAAGCTTTCTTCGCGAGTTCGCCTCGCCCATCTCTGTATCTCCTTTCTCTGGGTCCATCATGACTGTGTCTGGCTCGGAAGAAGCGTGTACCGTGGGAGATTTAGGTGTGATCAGTGTCTTCGGTATCTGCTGCTGTACGTCACGTGCTTGATTCGAAACGGCATGCGTAGCTACAGGAGTTGCAGGCTTCTGAGCGGACCTGTTCAAGTCTGCTCTGACTGGGTTTGTCGCCGCACTTGAAGAATGGTGTGATGGTTGTGGCGTGCTACGACTTTGACTTGCCATGCGTAGGGAGATCTCTTGCAGTTTCTGGTATTGCGCGAACTCATCTACTGCCTTGAGCCCTGCTTGGTCAGCAGAATGCGAAGCTGCTGGCGCGGTATGCTGGTTCTCGAGTTCGCCGGTCTTTCGAGAACTATCGTCAACGTGATTGGTGCTCGGTTTTGGTTTATCAAGCGGGACTGGTGGCTGCTGACTTGCCTGTCTGATGGCTTTGGTCCAATCCACTGGTGACTTGATGGACGTGTCCATGCTTGACTGTTTCTCTACCTCAATGATCGGAACTTGAGCATTTGAAGAGTGCTCTATCTTGTCCTTGAGACCATTTGCAGCGTGCCCGTTGGTGGCAGCGACCGCTCGGCCCTGCTCGATGAGTCTGTCGATCTCGCTCGAGAACACGTCGGCACTGAGACCAGGAGGGATGATGGTGGCAGGTGTTGCTACTCTGCTTGGTGTTGATTGCACTACAGGTGGTGCTGTGGTCGTCGTGGCCTGAGTCGGCACTTCATCTTGGCCTGATGTTTTCATCTTCATAGCCAGTAATTTGGATCTCAATAGATTCGCTTTGTCCTCGCTCGCAGAGGTTCCAGAGTGGCTGGTCAGTTGTCCATTTGATATCGTCCCATTCCTCACAATATGTCCGAGTGATCTTTGCGCGGTAGCTTGCGCGATCGTTTGCTTTGTTCCTCCCTGTTTGACCCTTTTCAATTGTTCAGGCGCGTTCTCCCAGGCTTTGCGCCAAGCACTATAGTCCCTGAAGCCGACAATGAACCCTTTGATGGGAGGATCGAGGGCAAGAGTTCGTACAATGTTGGATCTATCTACGTTCCTAAAAAGCTCTCTCGCTGCACTTTCGGTGCTTACATTCTCACAAACGACCGAGCTACTTGTGTTCTTACCTTTGATGCGACCATCTGGCAAGTAAATCATGACAGCATTGGCCGCAGCGACCTGCGAATTGTCAGGAGCTTCGCTAATCTCGCCATCCTCACTTGCTGCTGTGGACAGCGGTACACTAGGTTGCGTTTGAGCCAACGAACTCAGTCCTTGGGTAAAGACAGGGTTTGCAAAGAGATTGACCGGAGTGAATGGTGATGGTGGCATGCCCAAGCTATTTTGAAATTGGTTGTTGGTGAACTCCTCGAAACTTGGGAGGCCAACACCATTCAGAAAGAAGTTGTTGCCATTGGCATTGTCAGTTGATGGCATGTAGCCATTGTTATTGTTCCTGCCGGGAGGCCAGGAGTTGAAGTTGCTCATGCTGGCAAATCAGACGTGTATCGAGTATTGGCTTGCAAGATGGTCACATAGCTAGAGCTGACGCGTAAGGCGACAGATGACGCGAGGGCTAGAGGATAGAGATGATGTAGATTCGTTTCAACTCATCGCGGGATACTTTTGAAACAACAAAATTTATGGCACGTGACGGCCACCTCTCCCTTTTAATCTTCTCTTTGGAAGCAAGGAGCCAGGAGCAAGGAGCAAGGAGAAATTACACAATTCATGACATTGAGGACATGAACCTATTGATTATAAATCGTATGATCACCTCCTCTGCTTCATCGCCATGACCGTCAGATTCGCCCTAGCACGAATGCCCATTGCATGTAGCGCATCCCGCCTTGTCCAACACGAACTCTTTCCTTCCGCAACGGCCACAATCTCCTCTGCAAACCTCTTCGCAAAGCTGCTTGTCCCTCCCTTGCGCTTATCCGCTGCATCCAGCATCCACTGTACCGCTGTTCTTCGTCGTTGACGTTGGCGCAAAGGGACCGGAAGCTGCAAAGCTACACCACCACCAGCCGCACCACGTTGCGAGCGGATACGGAAGATGGGTGCAACAGAGTCGATAGCAAGGGTAAGATATAGAGTTGGGTTGAGTGGAAGCATGGAGTGTGGTGGTGCCGTAGGAAGAAGAGGGTGTTTTGCGTCCGCACGAGGAGCGGGTGACGTGCGGAGATGTGTGAGGATAGTGTTCATATTCTGCATGAGAACGTCAGTAGGATTACTATACAGGGCAAACGGTAAGCTGTTGCTTCTGAAAGGATGGAAAGGAGGAAAACGTTCGTAAAAGACCAACATACCCGTTGTGCGACACTCAGCTTGCCATCCTGCATCAACAGCTTCGTGACCTGATCCACAATAGGCTCATACCTCTTCCTCAGGTTGCTCCCTGGCGGTAATGGCAGGGTCGGCAAGCCGAATTTGTGTGTCACCTCCTCTTCCAGATCCTCTTCGGCGAGCAGAGTCCCTAGGCTTCGCTGTTCCGCTTCTAGCGCTGCCTCTTCCTCGGCTTGTGCTTGAGCAGGAGTCTCGAAGAACGTCTGATTCTCGTCAAAGTTACTGTAGGCACCTCTCGATTGGACTTCCCGAGGCAGGCGCGTGGACGTTGAAAAGGTCCGGGAGTTGGCTTGAGGTAGGACGGAGACACGAGCTCGGCTCATGGTCGAGTATGGTCGAGTCTGGGCAGGTTGATTTGGGAGTGACTCTTTCTTCTTCATTGCATCTTGCATGACTTTTGGTAGGTTTGCCTGAGCTTCCTTGTCGCCCTTCACAACCTGAATGACATCAGTCTTGGTTTCGTAATATAGTACAGACTATAGCCCACCTCCGACACCTTGGTTCCGTGATCGATCTGTGGTCCTTGCTCGTGCATGGCGCTCTTGATTGCCGCATCTTCCTCAGAAACATGAGGTATGTGTTGCTTTTCTTCCTTTTCCGTGATGTCCTCCTTCATCCGACCCATCTCGCCCCCGGCATAGTTGCGTGCAATTCGCAGAGGTGCAAGACATTGTGGCTGCCGCGGACGGAACGCAAGTGTCGTCGGTAGTCTGTGTGGAAGTCTCGCTGGCATAACTGTGGGAATTGACTAAATTGTGTCTTATTACAATAATGCGGTAAAATGACTGGAGAGCGAAAAGCGGAGTTTGAGGCTTGAATCTCCATTAACGACCCCTTTCTGAACGTCTGATGCACTGAACATCATACTTGACACTTGACAACAATCATAATACAGCTGCAGCACTAATATCTGCAAATGTCTAAGGATACAGTATGGACTCATCTTCCCACGATATGACCATCGCCTGCCTCGATTCCCAGACGAAAGGATCATATCCACGTTTAGTGCACCGACTCACTACCTCTGAGGTCACCTCCCTGCTTCATTATAGTGACTTTCTCCTTGTCAGGTATCATCTCTTTTGCAGCCAGTTCCTTTTCCCTCTCGCTCATATATGTACCCGCACACTTCACGATGAAACCGATAAGCAGCTCTTCAGCTAGTACGGAGGACGTGGTCAATGCATGATTGTCGTTTTCGAAGAACTTGATTTCTCTGTCGCCGTCTGGTCCGTACATATCATAAAGCTGTTCCGAGCATCGTGGCGAGAGTGTACTGTCTTCGAGACCATGAAGTAGTAGTACAGATCGAGGCGCCAGACTGCGGATGCCTTCTGTGCCTGCTGTTTGACTTGCCACTGTTGCACAGCCAACTACACGTTGATCTTGTCCTCCTACTGTGAATACTGGTGCGCCACCGAAGCTCCATCCGACGAGAACAAATCTGGAGAAGCCGAAGGCAGTACCCAAATATTCCATGGCTGCAAGTACGTCTTCACAGCATGCTGCGTTTCTGGCTGGGAATCTGTAATCCATTCTCAAGGTTGGTACAGTGGCACTCAGCGCAGCTAGCTTTGTCGCCATGCTGAGATAGATCCCAGAAGGACCGACGACCCCTCCGCCTGCTCCAGACAGTAGTATTGCTGCAGTCGAAGGGGGCGCTGTCGAGTCATGGTCGGGAGACATGTGTAGATAGGCTGGGACGGATCCGCCACGCACATCATTAACTTTGATCTGTAGAGTCTCCACAACTGGAGTCGGCTTCTCAGCTGCTTCCAGTGCGGTGACGTTCGTAGGCTGGGAGACAGCTTTGTAGGCAGCGATCTTTGGTATCTCGGAGACTGATGGGGTCGTTCCATCGGTCGACATGGAAGTGTTTTCTGTATTCACGCTTATGGAAGGCTTCCGGGACGACATCTGCGCGAGAGTTGTCGGCTTGATGAGCGATGCTCGGAATGGAGTAAGCTGTTCAACGATTCTTCCGATTCTGTTCACAAAGCGGTTCATGTAAGCTGGGATGAAGTCTAGGATGGAGTGAAGTTGGTATTGTGCATAGTATTGGTAGTATTGAATGCAGACTGGCGCCGAGAGTCCCGTGCATGCGTCATTCGTGACAATTTGTCATACATAACTATTTGCAAGCCTTTCTGAATGCTCTAAGCTCACTCCGATGGTGCAGCAATATGACGCGCTTGAGATCAGTAGAGCATGTTGCCTCTAGTCAACCTCTCTTGCATGATGACGGTCATGGTGTTCATCACGTGACATGGATAACGACGTCGAGGTCCATCGTCCATTTCTGTTCACATCAGACATTCACTGGACGTCAGTTCTGACCCTCATGCTATCCTGCTTCATCGTCCTTCGTCGGACTTTCACTAACACGAGCTGTATTACACATTACACACATGTCGTGGAAGGCTTGGTCACCCACTGAAACTGAAACTCTGCGGGGGCCCATGCATCAGAAATCTGATAGGCAAATCGCCCTTCTACTACCCAAATCGTTCTCTCACAGCCGTCACCCAGAAACGCCGAACCTTAAGTGAGAAACGAAGCAGGCCGCGTTGGCACTCGGCGGACCCGACGGGGAGCGCATGGCATTCGACCAAAGAAGCCATACGGCGACTGCGTGAGGAGGCCGGACCCGAGAAGACTATCATTGCGCTCGCTCGATCATACCCGCAGGCTTCTTACGCTAGCATTTCAAGCCAGGCTCCGCAAGTATGGATTGCCCTTCCTCCGGGATCGTCCAGTTACCATTAGGGGCAAGCACTGGACACGTGTAGAGGATTCTATCCTGCTAAAATACAAGCATGAAGGGCCGAATGCACTAGCGGCACGACTCTCACGTAGTCCCAGAGCAATCCAAAAACGCCTCTATAACTTGCCCGAGCAGCGGGAGAACGCCACCGACCCAAGACGCCGTCAACCTTGGTCGGATGCAGATGCCAAGCTAATGCTAGATTCGTATGATGAGGGATACTTGACAACGTACGTTGCAGAAAGATTGCAAAGGACCACGTTCAAGTTTTGGGCATGATGTCTAAATTGACGAAGAGTACACGACGTTCCACAAGCTCATCAGCTTCATCAACGACCAGTCAGGACACGTAATATGACATGTCCGACGCTTTGTTCAATGCACAACATTGATACGACGATTACTAAGGCCAATACTAGCGGCCGCTTTGAGGTGAACCGATCGTCGCAAAGTGAGGCACACGCTTCTGTCACGGTTCGACACAGCAATCGAGCCTTTGACGTAACATTGAAACAAAATAGCCATCGATCTGGACCCAAATCGCCATCGACCGTTCGGCACTCGACAGAGTTGTTAGCGTGGGTATGAGGCCAGCCATAGTCAACCGCTTCTCTGGCCTTGCGAAGTGGCCGGACGTCAAGGTAATAATGTAGCAGATTCGTCACGCTGGTCACATAGCATAGGGTTCCCGCCGTTATGAAAGTCCTGGACTGTTGCTCAGTGTGCAAGAAGCCAGTTCATTGGAGTCCAGCAACCTACGACTTCCGCTATTGTATCCTCACATTGTATCCTTAAGCCGGTATGATCACATACAGTTTCTATGTCTATATTCACGAATATGCTTAGTTATGCAGCTATCTAATCATGTACTCACAGCAATTGTTCCACTTTGACATCAATCTTACTCCTGCTTTGTCACTAAGAGATACGTTAGTACGATTAACGTCCGTTGCCAGTCCAGATCGAAATTGACCTTCGTAGCACACTAGAAGAGACTTCGTGAGACTGTGTTGAGAGCAGATTCGAGGTGCAACGCCAGTTCAATATACCGAAACAGATGTGCAGGAGCACCACAAGGAACAACTCAGCGAACACATTCGATTTGAGACTCGTCTACGAACCGAATCTGAACTGGCTCAGTACGGTTTTACACGATCGACGAATCTGGGACTGTTGCGCCTCTGGCTTCGGTGAACCTAGGCACAGACCACGAGTGGACGACTAACGTAAAGAAAGATGGCCTAGCACAGGCGAGGCATCCCAACTCATCGAAGACATGTGTCAACGACAAGCAGTGGCTCCACGAAGCATAAGTAGCGGAACGTCAAGCGCGGCAGGACGAGGGTTTTGTGTTAGGACACAGCCCTACGGCACTCTCCCCGGACCTTTTCTACAGGCTCATATCCTGGGACTATATTTGCAGCTGTGCCTCCATGTGCCCGTTCGACGATGAGTGTATCTTTGCCTGTGCGTGCATTCAAGCATAACGGGACGAAATGAGGATACCTCGGTGTTTGGATACCACCCAAAGCGGAAACACCCATGACAAAACGTTCGGACCTTTGAGCATGAATCGCGATCAAGAAGAGGAGTGGTCACTTGGGAAGGAGAGTTTGCAAACATGGATAGAACATCGGACAGCCCAGCCGGCCCAAAGTCTGCACCGACGACAATTTTCGAGACATGGACCTAGCGTTGGGATATTGCGGATGCACGTAGAGCGAGCGAGGAGGTTTCGGTGTAGCCGTGAAAGGAGTGGTGGTGGTTCGTGATACAAGTACAAGGTCTATCGTCGCTGCATACAGTCCTCTCCCTCTATGCCCGTTTTGTGCATGAACAGCCAGACAGTAGATTCCAAAACACCACCCTAGAATGACCCGAGAAATGCCAATCACAAACTTTTCCGCCGTTCCCATTCCCAGCTCACTCACTCCAGCGACTCATTCCCTAGCTCACTCGTTCACTGCCCAGCACAATTGCTGCTTCGCTCGCTGAAGTTCGCTCACGCCGCACCCCCCGAATTTTTCTGCTTCTCCCGCTGCTCCTTCTCATGCTTCGCCACCAACTCCCTCTGCAACTGCGGCATCACCGGCTGGTAATGGCTAAACTCCATGCTAAACTCTCCCTTGCCCTGCGTCGCCGCACGCAATTGACTACTGAACCCAAACATGCCGTTCAAGCTACAATCCGCCTGTACCGTGAAATCGTCCTGGGCCACTTCACTGTCATTGATGACCGCGTTACGTTTGTTCAGGAGCCCGACGACGTTGCCTTGGAATTCTGTGGGTGCGACAATGTTGGTTTTCATGACGGGCTCGAGGATGGCGGGTTTTCCGGCGAGGAAGGCTTTGCGGAAGGCCTGCTGCGTTGCGTTCTTGAAAGACTGCTCGGACGAATCGACCATGTGCGTCGCACCATCCGAGATGACCATGCTACTGCCAAGCACACGATGGCCGATCAACGGGCCCTTTTCGCAACTAGCCTGGAAGCCCTTGTCGCAGGCGAAGAGGTACTTCTCAGAGATGGCGCCACCGGTGACCTGGGTTTCGAACTTGTTGTTCTCGGTGCCCTCTGCCGGCTCCATGAACCCGACGACGCGTGCGAAGTCTCCTGCACCTCCGGACTGCTTCTTCAGCGTGTGGTCGAATTTCACGTGCTCGGTGATGGTTTCGCGCCAGGCGACCTGCGGCTGGCCCGTTTCGCAATCGCACTTGTATTCGCGGCGCATGCGTTCGACGTAGATTTCGAGATGGAGCTCGCCCATACCGGAGATGATGGTTTGTTCGGACTCGGCGTCGACGTGGACGCGGAAGGTCGGGTCTTCGCGCTGGAAGCGGTTCATGGCTTTGGAGAAGTTGGCCGTGTCTTTGTTGTTCTTGGGCTTGATGGAGAGGGAGATGACGGCTTCGGGGACGAACATGGACGTCATTGTGTAGTTGAGGGCGCCGTCGGTGAAGGTGTCGCCGGAGGCACAGTCGATGCCGAAGACGGCGCAGATCTCGCCGGCGCCGATTTCTTGGGTTTCCTCCATTTCATTCGAGTGCATGCGCACGATGCGGGGGACTTTGGTCTTCTTGCCTGACTTGGCGTTGAAGATGTTCATGCCTTTGCGGAGGGAGCCTTGGTAGATGCGGATGTAGGTGAGTTGACCGAATGGAGATTCTTCGAGCTTGAACGCAAGCCCGACGAAAGGGAGAGAGTTGTAGGGGACAAGCTTGACGGAGGCTTCATTCCGACGTTGATCGAGTGCCAAATTCTCGACATCAGATGGCTTGGGCAGATAGTCGACGACAGCATCGAGCATGGGCTGTATTGACTTGTCACCAAGGGCGGTACCCATCATGACTGGTGTGAACTTGAGTGAGATGGTAGCACGGCGAATGGCAGCCTTGATCTGAAGCTCATTCGGCTCAATCTCGTCCAAGAACAGCTCTGCCATCTCATCGTCTACATCCGCCAATGTCTCGATCAATTTTGCTCTTCGCTCTTGCACAATTTGAACGAGATGGTCTGGAATCTCATCCTTGTATACAACGGTTTCTCCTCGAGGTCCTTCATTGTAGATCGATCTCATCCTGACCAAATCGACCACTCCTTGAAAGCTATCCTCCGAGCCAATCGGCACCTGCAGCATGGCGGCTGCTATGTGTAATTTGTTGTTGATCTGATCACACGCCTTAAAAGGGTTCGCGCCCATTCTGTCCATCTTGTTCACAAAGGATATTCTTGGCACATTATACCGCCGCATTTGTCGGTCGACTGTGATTGTCTGTGACTGCACTCCAGACACAGCGCATAAGATCATGACAGCGCCATCCAGTACTCTCAGTGCGCGCTCGACCTCTATCGTAAAGTCAATGTGCCCCGGTGTGTCAATCAGGTTGATGTGGTATTTCTCGTCCTTCCCATCCTCGTGCTTAACCCAGTCGCAGAATGTCGCCGCTGACTGAATGGTAATGCCCTTCTCTCGCTCAAGATCCATAGAGTCCATCTTAGCTCCGACTGAATCTTTGCCTCTTACTTCGTGTATCGACTTGATACGCCCAGTGTAGAATAGTACTCGTTCCGTTGCTGTTGTCTTGCCGCTGTCGATATGTGCCTACACACTATCTTAGTCGCCGCAGGCATCGTACGGTATTTCCCATGTCCTTACAGCTATACCAATATTCCGCACTTTCGACAGCCGTGCTGCTTCAGCTGGGTCCATGTTTTCTATGATAGTCTGTTGCGCAAGACTTGTGGGGTCTGCTGTAGCTTGCTCCTGCCTGCAACATCGTCAGTGGGAAGTACCGAGCGTCCACAAGTATTGACTCACATCTCTGCCGCTATGCCAGCCTGATATCTCTTCTGCTGCCGCCATGCTTGTACTGCTGGAGCGTTGGCGCGATTTATCGGCCGCGATATCGTGGAGAGACATCGTGAAGCACAGCATCGACTACTCGTCCGTGCACTAAGTTGCACGGCACGAGCTGCTCCGAGTGGTAATCGACGAACAGCAGGAACGATCATCTTATCGACCTTGCTGGCGTCGGCAACAACTTTTGAAACAGAAGATCGCCACGGCATTTTTTGGAAATCTGATAACATGTGCAAATCATTGGTCACGTGACAGATATGGAGTCCTTTACGGTAGATGACTTTCTGGTGTTCGACAGTATAGCGTTCTGTACATGTATATGAGGTCTCATATCTCTGATATCATAGCATGACAACGCCCACGCCGCCCATCTTGCTCTCATCCACCGTGTTGCTTTCGTTTATGCCGCCGGGTATCATTGCCGTCCGATAGTTGTACAAGTAGTAGTGGAGTTTGCCATCGCCAGGACCGAACTTTTGCTCATTAAGGAATAGAGGGTTGTCGAGCAATGTCAATGCGTTTAACACGTCGAAGTTGAGCTTGAGAAGTGTTAGTCTGCTATTGAGTTGTCCGAAAGCGAGATCACTTACCTTCTTCGCCAAGATCAAAGCATCGTGCATCAACTCATTCAGTCTCTTCTTCAGCTCCGCCTTATCCTTTCCTCCCTTCAGTGCTGCATCACTGGCATAGTAGTAAAGGTAGGCCACCCTCATCGTGTTGTGCTTCGTATTGCCAATAATAGTCGACTCGAGTCTGTAAAAGGAGAAGAAGTCTGTAATCTTGCCATTCTGCTCAACAACATATGGGTAAACAACTTGCTCAGCGACTGGCGTCTCCTCATTCAGCATCCAGTGGGAGAACTCCTTCTCATTGAACACTTGCGCAATCTGCATGGTGTCCAGGTAGCGCTTCAGTAGTTTCGACACACTGGGGATATCGGCACGCTTCATTGGCCGCACTCCACTCAATTGCGGGCTCGAAGGAAGCTTGTATTTCAGAACCTGCCGTTGGGGCGTTGATCCTGCTGGTAATGGCGAGAAGCCGACTTCATACAGCTTCTGCCAGTCCAGACTGCGGTGGAAATAACGACATGTACTGACAGGTGTTGGCAGCAGTACACCTGCAGTATAGATCGCTTGCCAGACATTGACTACATTGCAGCGCCTTGTGATCTCGCGGATCAGGACTGGAGTGAGCCGTTTCGAACGTAGCTTTTTGTGGACGCAGAGGAAGTTGACTTCGGCACACTTGACGGTCTTGGTCTTCACGCGTAATGTCATTGGTACAGCTGAGACGAAAGCCACGAGTTTGCGAGATGTTGTGGCCCGAATACCGACGTGCCACTCTCTCTGCCAGTCTGGTGACTTGAGCGCCCTGGATTTGCGTCAGCCATCCTCCACACAATCTTGTGCTTGAGAGTCGTACCAGTTCAGGAATGATGTAGAATATTTCAGGCGAAACATAGCCTCGTCATCCTCCACATAGTTGTTGTAGAGTAGGTCATAGACATCGTTCATCTTACTCAATGTCAGTCGACAGCATCTCAACCATCCTATTTCAATTTCCTCACCTCGGCTTGATCTTCCATATCCATAGTCACCCACTCGAAGCCCTCGATCAGACCGTACGGCTCTTGGCGAACTTTTGACGGATCTTCAGCCTCGATGGGTCCTTCTTTCACAGCGCCGACGTCGTCTGTATGGTATGATCAGTATCCGTCTTCTTCCTCCCGATGACATATGCCCACCATTCCGCGGCACAGGTTGTGTAGACCAGAATTTATGTGCCGACATCTCTTTTCCCTCTTTCAACGATCTGGTCTGTTCTCCACGTAGGGTCAGCTCGTGTACAGATATATATGACGTGTACAGGGATCTCTCTGACCTGTCCGCTCTGGTCCCGAACACTGAGCTCTCTCAGCGATTCATCAGCTTTCGTAATCGAGCTGGACGGCATGACTTCTTTTGTCGCATCTTCTTTTGCAGGTTCTGTTCGCGGTGTCAGCTTGCGCACACGCGATGAGCATAAATGGGACTCTGGCTACCTCCCTGCGCATCTTGGCCGGACATGTTGTTCAGCTTTCAGCACGAATAGAGACGATGGTGGCGATCAGCAATTGTAAATAAAGGAAGAAACGCGGGGTAAGGTGATGTGAAACGTGTTTCAGCCCCTGGGACATTCAGGGCAAAGGACTTGCAAGTCATCAAACGCGAATGCCAATTTAGAGCATACTTTCGAGCAGTGTAATATGAGAAGACTAAATGCTGTGGCCTGAAGCAAGTAATTAATTATACTATAGCAAACGCAGAACCCCCAGTTCTCCCATGATGTATACGCCGCTCATAGTAACATTGTTCGTATCATCTGATCAGAAACCGATCGTTCTCCAAGCACATCAACGCGTTGACACAATTTGGTGAACAAGGTCATATGACCCTTCGACAGAGACGTGTTGAGGTCTGAGCTGTATCTGAAAGCGGCGTTAGCAACTTATACTTGCAGCGAACATGAACAGCCGAATGCGAGGAGGCAGCAAGGGAAATAGATCAGAGTTAACGCCTAGTCAATAGGCATTTCATCAATGTCAACGAGTGACTATGTCGACCGTCGTGAGATGTTGGATAAATTCATCATGAAATGGAAATGGAGAGTGGAGATGAGCTGAAGAGGAGTACTCACCATTCAGACACTGCCAACTGCGCGGAACGTGAAGCAATGTGCACATCGTGATGCCAATCCTCAAGCAAAATCTGTGCTGGGCACGTTAGCGCTGGCCAACGTCTATGCCTCATGAACTATGTGCAAACTCGTCGATCAGACGGTATACGTGCTCGTCTTGGCCACCGGTCAGGGTGGCTCGGACATATGCTTGTCATTGTGTTTGTTGTGATCATCACATGATGTAGGACTGGATATGGATAGAACATACTCTAGCAAGGGTGGTTCGGCTAATGCGTGTGAGTCATGTCAACTAGGAAAGACCGAGAAAGATCTGTGATTGAGTCAGTGATTGTTCATTTGATGCATGGAGGCAAGAATGAGGATGGAGACATCATAGTCAGTTATGCATGAATGGAATTAAAGATTGTGTCAGCATCGATAAAATCGAATCAGACTCGTCATCTAAATAAGGGTATCATCAGAAGAAGGGGAGGTTTTCACAGCCAAGTAGCACAAAGGCACAAGTCTTACCCTAAGCGTGGACGATACAAGAAGCTTTACTCTTCCAAGACACCGATGTGAACTATGAGCTGATCCGTTAGACCATGCTCTTGCAGCAACGACAGACAGAGTATGGCGATGTGAACCGCATATCAGTGGGCGAGGTTTTCTAGGCCTGCCACAAAAGGGCATATCCGTCAAGACCGGCCACCAATTGGCGTACCGTCGGAGCCCAGTGCCATTCATCCTTTTGCTCTTGACAACGGGGAGAGGAAGGGTGTCGTACCATTTGTGCGACCAGTCATGCAAGCAATGCTCGCATCATCAACGCAGCGAGGAAATCTAGCACTGAGAACTGTCAGTGACATTCTGACAACCATGAACAGAGTGTATCTTGTGTGATTGTCGTGTGGGTCAGAAATAGCCGCATAGTTATCGTCTGCACTCCGAAGAGCTCGGCCGGTAATTCCATTTTAGCGTAAAAGATGCGATCATCATAACAAGGAAGATGTTGTTTGGTAGAGATAAGGTGCAAGAAGTACCAACCTGGAGACAGTGTGCGACACGCGCCGAGAGCAAAGGAGACTGCAGTATTCTGATACAAAGGTCAGCAAGATGGCCAAAGCAATTGTGAGCAGTGAAGTGATCATGATCGTGGCTGTGTTTCAGACTGACGTGCTTGTAAATTGAGTCGTTCACGTGGAATCAGATACTCTAGTTTGAATTTCGGTTTGAACAATCATCAGGTGAGGAGGGTGATTTGAGGAAAGGGTTTGACTTACTATTTGAGCGTCAAAGGCTACATTGTGGAAGAAAGATGTTGTGATTGTTGTCCAAGGAAGAATGCTGGAAGCTCAAACATAATGCACAAGATTATTTTCCCGACAGGGTCCAGCACGGGCTTTCTTCGGTAGATCATCTGTCACGTGATGCAGGCTCAGGAGCACAGAAGCATGATCTGTAATAGCATGTACATACTACGCAGTCTAAGTCGATCAAGCCGTATTATCTATTGGTATGTCCTATTCCGGCATATGGAAGCACCGGGCTGCTTTCCCATACAGTCTGCCCTTCCGCAGCCTCTTCGCTCGTCACTCCGGACTTCGAAGTTTGAAACCTGCATATCCTACATGAAAGCCAGTCATTTTCACCCATCATAATATCTGCCGTAAGGAATATCGTAAGAAGCATATCTTTTTTCATTGCCATCATCACATACACACCTCACGCATCCCCAATGTCGCTGTCCGGTGGTGCACTGACAAGTGTCGGTGCTATTCGTCTCTTCTTGATACCTGTGCTGTCATCCACTTCCGCGTCTGCTTCCCGCTTGTTGGATGGCTGACCGCTGAGCTCGGAAGTGATGCCCACATCGACGTCCTCTACTTCTCTCTTCATCGTTGACGGTGTGACCAGGGCTGGGAAAGAAGCCGATACAGACGGTGTTCCACTGACTTGAGGAGTCATCGGTGGTGTTGGAGCTAGTATAGATGGTAACGAAGGGGTGTGATGATGCGAAGTGCTCATTGGATTCGCGACTGACACGCTCGGTAGGTTTGACACCACTGGCGTTGGGTTGCTAATGACACCTGTTGGCTGCTGCAATGAGGCTATAGTTGCCACGGATGAATTCGAGTTAGTTCGCGTTGGAGTCGGTGGGCGGAAAGAAGGCATCGGACTCGGTGATGGCATCATGCTTGCAGATGATACCTGTTTGAGTAAGGATGGCACAGCCGGGGCTGTCGGGGTCTGCATTGGAGTGACATCTGTTGTGCCAGAAGTTGAGATGTTAGTAGGTACATTAGCAGACCGTTTGCGGGTGTGGCCTTTGTACACAGTCCCAAGCTCGCCAGGTGCAAATGCCAATGTTGAGCAGAAGCCGTCGGATGAGCACATGATGAGGGTCGATCCGTCGTTGGACCTACTTCAAGTTAGTCTACAAGTGTAAATCGAGGACGGCAAGCAGCTTACCATGCAAGATCTGTGAATGTAGCAAGATGCAAATTGCTGACAATGCATAATGGTGTTTGCTGTTGCGTGTCATACACGTATACTGCATCCTGAGTCGCCACAGCATAGACGATACGGTATGGCAGCGCAAATGCTGGAGGTGGTCCTGCAGGAGGTTCTTCGACATCTCCTTCTTGAGCACGAGGTGTGGTGGGGCCAGCGAAAGGTGCGTTATTCGTCGAAGGAGGATCCATGGACGCCGACGCAGAAGGACGACAAGGTACGATTGGCTCGGGAAGCTGCTCAATGTCTTCAGTTGTCGTAGCTGAGGTGTCGATTGTGATGTCTCTGGTTGGTATAGAAGGTCGCAACGTGAAGAATGCGCCGCAACATCTTACGGCCACCGATGGCTTCTTGTGGCCAGGCAGATGGGCAATTGGAGGTTTGTTGAGCCCGCCCCTGCTGTAGATATAGACGGTGTTGACGATCTCCTCTGTATTCTTCGATGGGTCGGCAAGAGATGGTGTAATATTCTTGAACTGGCCTGCAGGTGTGAATAATAGACTGCCGTCGGGTGCGAATGTCAACCTTCGGAAAAATGATGACAGCGCTTCGCTAGCATAGATATTTGAGGTCTTCGTTGCGCCGACTCGTGGTGATGCAGATGGCATGACGGCAGGTAACGGCATGGAAGGAGCTGGTGACTGAGAACGCCTTATTCCGGGAGAGCCTGCTCCAAATGAGGATCGTCTGCTTGATGGGGCATGTAGAGGAGGATTCATTGGAAGTGCAAGAGATTGTGGTGTACCAGGCACCGATGGTGCTGGTGATGCTGGGCGACCAAACACATCTGGATTGAGGAGTGCGCGATGGCCGAAGTCTGGTGGAGCTGGACTGTTCGAAGATGGTCGCCGTAGTGGTAGGTCCATGCGGCTGACTTTGTTGTGCTGTGATAAGGTAAATTGGCCGTCGTTCGACCTGAGCTTGTAGATGTGAATAGAGCGATCAGAGGACTGTGTGGCCAGGTATTCATTCAGTGGATCCCATGCTACTCCCTGAACATAGTTGTTGTGCTCCGCAATCTGCCGGACACACGTCCCTGCTGCAGTCAGCATCCTAGCCTCAGGTCGAAAGAGCCAGCCATACCTGTTTGAGCATCGTAGATTCGAGCTACGTTGTCCATGCTACCAGTGACCAAGTATGTGCCGTCTGGTGACCATGCCAGGTCATATATTTCATGATTCGATGCCGAGGAAGTCGAAGAACGGAAGATCCGGGTGTGGTTCCAATATTCTTTGTCCTCCAGATCATCCTCTCCAAAGCCGCGTGACGTGGGCTTCTTGTCTGTTGGAGTCCATATGATGATGTTACCATCGTCTCCAGCGCTGGCCAGCAGCTCTCCTGTTGCACTGTGTCAGTATGCGACTGTGCTACAGAGCATGCAGAAGCTTACCTTGTGGGCGCCATCTCACTACATTCACCGCCTGGGTATGTTTCGTTAGGGTGGCAAGGTATGTCACCTGGCGGTCGATACCATTCTGCTCGACTCTCCATATCTAATACGATCAGTATGGTTGCCAGAACTTGTAATGAGGTTTCTCCATACTCGAACATTATTGTCACCACCAGCAGTAGCTAATCGGCCTTTTCCATTGAGAGGCTCGAATTGTACGGAGTAGATGGCAGCCCTTTCGTTGTGCCAAGTGATGAGTAATGGAGCTGCCTTCATTGTTGTCCTGCTGCCGCGATCTGAGGTTTAGGCGAGGAGGTGATGATTATCGGGGGTCATTCATGGGAGAAGAAGGCTGTTGTTCTTGCAGCTGTGTTACATATGTACACGCTGGACGTAGTCGAGGAAGACAGTGGTCGCCCGGCACACTATTTGGGTGATGAGGCGCAGCTGTACTTGTAGCAGGCGCTGGTCTGTAGTCGTGGTTGGCGACTCGTGACAAGCCTAGCAAGGATTCGGCATGGCTACTGAGGTACAAAGCTTTGAATCTTACAGTACAGGCCCCTGTACGCTTCGAAAGTCCTTCCTGCCCTTCTATACCCCTCGTATCACACTGTATCATTCATGACATACAACTTCTTCTCCCGCAGCGCAATAAGCGAGCAACTCATCAATTGAACACCGCAGCGACCCGCTTGAGCTTCACGACACGTGACGCCGATCATTGTTGACATTGGATGTCGTCGGGCTGTCCTCACTTGACGACTTCCTCCACCAAGCACTCGGCGAGTCTTGGGCATGCTGCCTTAGCTCGTGAATATCTCCGCGGGGGGTAGACCGTCTATATGTACTCTACTCGTACTTCGCAGAGCTCAGAACCATGCTTGGAAGCAGTTGCCAATCGTACAATTCCAACATCTAACCCTGCT
>Ga0058698_10000363_pt1 | contig 26141 bp, 36 predicted proteins | sample AgamicAsSfe_FD_67288 | JGI IMG/M metagenome (GOLD analysis project Ga0058698, IMG submission 67288) | Agave microbial communities from Guanajuato, Mexico - As.Sf.e | ecosystem: Host-associated > Plants > Phyllosphere > Phylloplane/Leaf | place: Guanajuato, Mexico | collected 2012-05-30
AACCTCGTAATGCACCGGAGGGGATGAGGGGTTCAGCCACAATTGCAAGATTGAATCTTCACTGGCTGACCCGCCTCCTCACGACCTCTGCATCCATTGACCCACTCGCATATGCTTGTCCGAACGCGCTTGCTGCCCGGGCTACATTCGCAACAAAGACCGAGCTGCGTCGTTTGGGAACAGCAGGAGAAGTTTTGCTCCTCAGTGGAGCCTGTCGGTGGGGTTGTGCGGGTGAGGATAAGGATGTAGTGCCGGAAGTGAACGTGGGGTGTGTGTCAGGAGTGATGCTCGAAGGTTTTGATGGTTCTGACGATGCTTCTGGCGACGCTGAGGTGGCATCAGTGACGCATTCGCCGGTACATAGCGGGTGATGCGCATTCTCGAGGCAAGTCCACGGCGATGATGCAATGACAACTGATCTGCGTTTCACGGCTGCGGCCGTGGCAGCAGCGACTGAGGCTCGTGCGTCCTTGGTGCTCGTGATGGAGAAGTACCGCGGCAATGGTGGTAATGCCTCCTCCTCGTCTGCGGACGTAGAAGCCGAGGATGAGGAGACGTCGTCGAGAGATGGTCGTGGCACGACGGGTTGAGCAGGGATGGGGACGAGCTCGGACACAGGGGAGAGCCTAGATCTCATGGCTTCTGTGGTGCTAAAGGTGGCAGTGAGTGAGCGCTGCGAGCTGGATCGGGACAGTGGCTCGGTGGTGGCGGACGTGGGCGATGAGAAAGTTAGGGAGCCGGATCGTGAAGACCGGTTGGAACGCGAGCTCGAAGAGTATCGCTTTGAGCCAAGGATGGGTGAAGATGGTGGTGTCGCTATCGAGCTTCTTGGGGAGACTGGTGTGTCGTAATCGTTGTAGGTGTTTGGAAGGCGTGCGTCGTTATTAAAGATGAAGGCATTCTCGAAGTCTTTGGTGGAGAGTTCGAAGCTGGGAATCCTTAGAGACTCGAGAGAGGCGAATTTGGCTGAATTTGACACTGGCATTGTGGTTTGGGTGTGGCAAATGTGATCAGGGAAGCACGTTTAGAATGTGGAGGTGATTGTGGTAGAAGAAGAGAGGTATCTTGCTCTGTTGTGCTTGATATGTTAGAAAGCGAGGGTGTGTATGAGGAAACAGGAGCACCGATCAACAGGGTCAAACAGAGTCAACGGAGACGAAGGCAGTTCTTTAGACAGCACAGAGGGCAGCATCTGTCATATTATACACAAGAGCACATCATGCCAAAGCCTTTCCGACGCCGTGAGAAGATCAAAAGGAGGGGCGTGCACTTCCCCCAAGAAGTGATGCGCGGATGATCCAACCGGCTCGTTCCACAGATCGATGTCCCAACGACAAATGCCACCATCTTGCGAAGAAAGCATGCTGTCTGTGCTCATCAGATGTTTCATCCATCCGCTCGCCGTGGGTGTCGGGCTGCTCACCACCGACGCGTCTCGGAGGCTCTTTAGCGTGGAAGAGCACCCAACGGCCCTCACAGTGTGAGGTCGATGGCTGCATCGGAAAAGTGCTGCTCTTGTTTTCACCATCTTTCCAAGCAGGACATACAGCACAAAGATGAGCGAACATGACGGACAGGGTTTGCGGCGCTCAGCATAATGTTGGCAATCGTATGTGTTGCGTGAAGTGTGGCGAAACAATGACAGATAAGCAAATGCAAGTCGACAGTTGAGTTTCAGCGAAAGCTTACGAAGGATGATCTGCATGCAGGGTGGTGCTGATCACGGCAGCGGCGGTTCATGGCAGGAAGTCACGTCCTGAAACCATGCTCACAATGCGCCAGGTCTATTGTCGAGGTACGAAGACCATGCAAAGTGTTCTGGATTATACCTCATACCTCACACCCTTTTCTTGATTCCTGTGTATCTGGTCTACCTTGCTGTAGCTGTTTGAGACGGACCGAACATGAGACTACACCATTCAGCGACATCATTAGGTGCAAGCCTTTTCGATAAGCCTTTACTCTCAGTAGATCTATGGCGGCTCTGTGGTCCCCCGGTCCGCGTCTGCATCAAAATGGCTTCATGATTGGGTAGTGGCTTACACCGTTGATGAGTAAAAGCGCGGCAGGAAGATTGGTACTTTCGTATATGTTGACGATGCGGTGCGGTTGATCTGGACGTACTGTATCAAGTATGTACTGTACTGTACATGTATACACCTAAAAATGTCAGACTCTAGATCGCGGAATATCACATCCATGCAGCTGCCTGGGAGGCCGGCCAGAATAATAATGATGCTACTGTGCAGGTGATCTTCATAACTAAAAAGCAAAAAATGCCCACGTCCGAGGACTGGCACTCTGGAAGACGAAGTAAGCCACCAACTGTTCGGCAGCTCATTGACCTACTATATTTCTACACTTGCTCCGGTGACCCTGGTAGAGGAGGTCACATACACAACGGACGAGCACGAATAGGACAGACACCGTAAGTGGCGCTTTTAAGCATACCTCCTCCCCGCCACCTTATCCCTGACCCTGCCCGGATCCCGGTACGTTGGCTTTGACTTTGACTTTTGAGGCTTCCTGTCTAAATGCTCTCAGCCTTTGGCAGAAGGGTTCTTGTCACTTGACTTGATAAGATCGAGGCAATGGAGTTTGATGATGCTTGGTCGGTGCTCTGCATGCCATTGATTCTTCTCATCTTGTTCTGCAGGCACGCTCGTCTGATGGAATGTCGAATGATAGCCACACTGTGCTGCGACAGTATGGTAGTACTACAAAGCCTGAGATCCTAGAGAAGATTCCTTCGTCTCTCCTCAGAGTGTTCCTGTGCTCTAGTGGGTGGATTGGTGTGCTGCACTGTTTTCGCTGACCTCCAAATCAGTCACATCGAAGAAGGTTGCTCGGAGCAATGGGGTCCTTCTGCTACGCATGATGCTTCGTGGCATTGGCTAGATAGGCTGCAGGCAGTAGCATGCTCCTCGTTGTGTGAGAATAGACATCTTCGAGAGTAATACAAATGCTTCCACAAGATTTCCTACGTGAAGTTGAGATAATGGTACAAACAAAATATGACCCCGACCGCTTCTGTGGTGCTCTCACCCCATCCCGCGGGATACGTGATGTACACACTCTGTCAAGCTCTTCGAAAGCAGTGATCTGAGCAGGCTGCCGAGCTCCGATAGTTTCACATCTTTCGAGCCTACCCAGAGCCACAACACCACATCTCCCCGTTGTGCCGACCAAGGATGTCCTACCACAGTATCCTCGTCTTCAGCCAAAGACACAACCGACCCCACCACCATCCCATTACAAAGCCTCGAAAGCCAACAAGCTGCCCACCAACGGCAAAGCTGCTCTAACCAGGTTCATTTGGCTCCACCACCTAATGATATCCACACTCCTGTGCTCCCTGTCTCCCTTGGCCAACCTCTCCGCCTCCTCCGTTCTTCCCTCGCCCGACGCATCGAAGCTATCCTCCTCACGGTGCAACAACTCGACATTAGCGCCGTACATGCCCAGGAATCGGAACGGGACGATCGCTAGTGTAGCGAGACCGGCTCCAACGAGCTTGTAGGTGCGAGTGGGAAGAGAGGGGGAGTGAATCAGGTATGCGGTTGCGAAGTAGGCGGATGCGGCGATGACGGCGAGGGGTTGAGCGAAGGTGCGGCCGCGTGCTCGTAGGAAGCGCCATTCGGTGAGGACGAGTTGGTCGGTAGGAGCGCGGAAGATGGCGGGGATGGCGAGGAAGGACATGCTGGCGATGCCACCTGAGGAGGAAGTGGTGGTCAACTGGACTGTCATACAGCCGCATAGTTGCTGAATGCTTACCTGCCAGGAGACCTGACACCGTCGTGCCGGTGATGAAGAGGGGCTTGGAGAAGTCGTAGTTTGACATTGTAATCGTTCTGTGAGATGCTGATAGGGTCGGCGTTGGGATACAATTGGTCGGTGGCTAGTTAAGTTGTTCTTGATTTGTGACAAAAGGTTGAATATTTAGTATGAGCACGCGAGATGGACCAGATTTGAGGTGATCGTAATGGAGCGTTCGATAGGGAGCCTTGGCAACGACGACTGACTACCCTGCCAGATTGTGTTGTTGTTATTATCGCTGACGGCTTGTCTCCTTTCTTGGCATAAAGCCACTCATTGCAACACATTCACGGCACATATCGTAATCGGGATCTTTTGCACGGCGCCAATTGTGTGGAGCTGACCCTCGTCGATAACACTTCAGCACGACATGAACATGATGTGTGTGATACCGGTCCGAAGGGAGAGAAGCCATGTGGACAGGGAGTTTAATCAAAATCATCGTTCTGTATTAGATATCATTATTACTTCTCCTGCGACCGGAGAGACTTGTGCTTATATACACCACACGCTATGCCGTTGAAGCCAAAGGTCCCCCTGACAGGTACCCAGAGTACCACCCAAACTTCCGATTTTGATGCAATATAGAAACATGAAGAGAGAGAAAGAGATCATGACATTTCCTCGGTCCAAATCTACTTAGCTAGATGTATTCCAAGCTCTTAAACCCAAAATGGCGAATCCTACGCAACTCGCTTATAGGATGTAAGCAGCGACGGCAGCGGCACCGACGAGGAGACCGGCAGCGGCAGTGGGCATGGCAGCGGCACCAGTGTAAGGGGCAACGGTGGCCTGAATCTGGCCGTCGGTGATCTGAGAGACCTTAGGGGCAGTGGCGGTGGTGGCCTGGATCTGGCCGTCGGTGATCTGAGAAACCTTGGCGACAGATGAGGTGGAAGAGCTCTTTGCGAGGGAAGAAGCAGGGGTGGTGGCCTGGATCTGACCGTCGGTAATCTGAGAGACCTTGGAGACAGATGAGGTGGCGAGAGAAGAGGCAGGAGTAGTGGCCTGGATCTGGCCGTCGGTAATCTGAGAGACCTTGGAGGTGGATGAGGCCTGGATCTGACCGTCGGTGATCTGGGCAGCGGTGGTGGCAAGGGAGCTTGCGGCGGAGGTAGCGGTGACCTGACCGTCAGTGCTCTGACCAGCAGCAGGAGCAGATGCAGAGGCGGAGACGGGGAGGATGTCAATGAAGATCTCCTGGCACTGAGCACCCTGGGTAACCTCGTAGAGGTTGTAGAAGGTACCGCTCAGGCACTCGTACCACACAGCGGAGCCACCAAGGGCAAGGGTGCCGTTGGCGCAGGCGGAGAAACCACCAGTGTAGATGGCACCAGTCTGAGCTGGAGCGTCGAACTGGAATTGCTGGTTGGCGGCAATGTATCCAGTGCGGTTCTTGCTGTCAGTGAGGACACCGTTCTGGAGGGTGATCTCGAGGACGTTGGCACCAGCCTCGTCGGAGCGCTGTGAGGATGAAGTCAGCTTTTGTAGGAGTTTCTCTTGATTTCTGCTTTACAATCTGTACGAACCTTGAACTTGCTTGATGCAGTGGATGCGTTGACAACGGCGATGTTGAAGGTGGCAGCATTGGCAGAGCAGCCAGCTGGGGCAGGCGTGGTGGGTGTAATGAGAGCAGTGACACCCTGGGCAGAGGCGGCAGCCGCGAGGGCAGAGACGGCGAGAACGGTCTTGGTGAACATCTTGATTGTGGAGTTGTTGATGGAAAGGATGAAGATTATTGAGAAGATCTGAATGTGGAAGTAGCGACTGTGAGTAATTCTTAGCGAGTGTATGAAAGTTGGATGCGTCTGAAACTCCTTACGGGAAGAGATGCGTCGGTCTTTATGGATGAAGACTGAGGATGGTATGCGGAAGGATGAGAAGAGAGATTGGAGTATGGGATGTGATAGTGTTGTCAAGAGAGAAACACGAGAAGAAGATTGAGGGAGCACGATGTAGATATAGGAGGCAGGCGGCAGGAAGGAGGTAGGAGAGATTTAGACGAAGGAGCTAGTGGCAGGTAAACCCATGAATCGCGCTGCAGGCGTCCAGTCCCAACCGCCTCCACTCCTGCTTTGCCGTTCTAAGTTTAAGTTGCCCGTTCGACCTTTCAAAGTCCGTGACTGCTGGTACGTGACTGGTGATCCAGACATTCCCAGAGTTCCCCTAGACAGCCAGCGCGTGAAAAGCAGCTAGCCACCTGCACCTGTGGCCACAGTTGCCTGCACACCCCCGTGCCTTAGCTCTCCAGCTCTCACAGCTCTTAGCTCGTAGCTCGTAGCTCTTAGCTCTCTCTTGGTGTGTCTCACTCCGCCGGCCGTGCAGGAGAGGCGGAGAGCTAAGAGCACCTCACACAAATATACAGACTTCGCCTCCGTCGTATCTCTCCATCGGTGGCTCTTAGCCTGCATCTCACTCCCCATCGCCGGCTACTCACTTGAGTCACTTCTCACTTGTCACTTCACATATCCGCCAAGACCTCTCAGCTCCCGCGCAACTCGCGGCTTCACATCTTTCCAGCTCCATTATTATCACTTGGAACCACTCTTTGCTTCCACTATATTTGACCACCTTATCAGGTGTCGATGTCTCATTATTTGGTAATGCTAAATACGACTTTCTCTCCGTGCCGCTCTATTGCTGGCATACTCCGTGACGCCAATCACCTGAAAATGTCATCAACGATACTGTCGTAAGCCAGAAGCTCGTTCTCGCTCCTTGCCATGATCGTGTCTCCATAGCCTCGTCCAGCGCGTTGTGACAGGATCTGCCAGAGATACGAGCCATGGGCCGGGTTCTCGAAGATGATGCATGATGCTTTCATGCTCAACCGTCGCCGCAAATCGAGTGTGTCACCGACTTTGCCAGGCTTTTACCCCACAATGCCCTGCTTGTTCCCTCGCACTTTTTCGTTCTGAGGGCGGACTGACTTCCTGCTGAAGCAACCGGGCATGACAATTGCGTGGCGATACGAGCGCGCACGAACCGTCGATGTCATGGAATGTGCAGCATACCACAGCAAGTTTCCGCACACCCTCCGTGATCATGATCGTCGGTTGTCTCTCATCGCATCGCATCGCATCCAATTCCCATCCATTTTCCTGCATACTTGATACAATCACCACGTGGCTGGGCTCGGAGATCTCACGCCATGTTCATGTGATCGCATCTCCTCACTGCGGGAGCAAGCAAAGGCTTCTAATAACAACTATGGTTGAAAGACTATACCTTGCTGGCGCTCCAGCCTACAACAACATCGAGGCTGGCTCGGCGGAGGAAGCTGCCATGCAGGGTAAAAGCTTCGAAGCAAGGTTCTTATCAGCGACTTTAGTCCTTGCGATTATGCAGTCTCCCTGCAACGTAGCACAGAGGCATATATTCTCGATACGTCGCGCAGTGCCGATTGTTTCAAGCACGGCGATCGATGCATATATACCTGTATGCTTTCGCTGTGAGACGTGGAAACAGTGTCATACAGTTACAAGTGTACAAGCGCACAAGGACTCGAGTCTGGAAGCGTCAAAGAACGATACTGTCCTTCCCGTTTCCGCACATCGGCAGCCGGCAATCTACAAAGTCAAAATTGGCCCCAGATTAGATAGATTGAGCTTGTCTCGACAAATCCCTACAACAACAGAATTAGACTCAATCTCCTTCAGGCCTCTGAGCTCTATTTGGCCATTATGCCATAGACACGCCATGTTTGGTGCTGCTTCGATATATACCACAGACCTTTTTACATTGTGCCACTTCGAACTTGTACTCTGGTACTCTTGTATTACCAGCGGGATCTCGGAGGGCTGAACGCCCGCCTTGCCTAATGTCACTGGCACAAACGGCGATGCATGTATGACTGACTGCGTTTGCTGAAAGCATCAGGAAAGTCTCCCTGGACCTGAAAAGAGAATTGTCAGCTGATACTCCACACCAAAAACCACCCTATGTCCAACTCCCTTGCCCTTGCCCTGTTGTTCCTCGACTCGATTTAGAGTCGAGAGGAATTGGGTCAAAGCATTGATCTTGTCCACGTAATCATCGACGTCGGGAATACCACGAGCAAATCGATCATGGCATCTGGAGGGTTCCGGTACTTGGGCTTAATACTAGTTTCCGCTTATTCGCAAGCAAAAAGCCAGACCGAGCTGCCGTTGCTGCAAGTTCTGCAGCTGACGACGACTACTACCTTAGTATAGACTCATACTCTCGATCCCCCCACTTCTCCCACCCCGCAGACTTCAAGCAGAACCCCCTCCCCACCAAACCTCGGATGCTCCTCAGAGCCTGACTGTCGGTAGGCCAATTGTGATTCGCTGCAGTGTCCTTTCGAAGGCTGTTCTAGCTTCGTTTGAGCTTGTTGGGCATTTGGGGCTTTGCTGGGGCACCTCTTCTTTGTGACGGTATATTTGTGCTCTAGTCCGCGACACTTAATCCACCCCGATACGTCTGATTCTGTACGTGTATGCCCATTGCCTTGGCTGCTTGCCCAAGCTCGCACACGATTATTGCGAGGAAAGTGCCGAGCATCACGCAAGATGACTACAGTACTGCGAAAAGCACACAGACTCTCACTCGAGGCTGAATATGCATGACCCCGCACGAACCCTCGTCACCAGATGTGCACTGATGCATAATCTTCCCATGATAAGCAACGTGCATCACCAAGAAACAGGGAAGCAGGACGAGGCAGGACTCGGAATGCTTGCTCATGCCTGCAGCTTGACGTCCGAGCGCATTTTCGTGATCGACTTGCAGGCGCTTGCTGGAATATGGACCACGTGCGTCTGATCAGCAGTTTGGCTTACTTTGGACGGTAAGTCTACATGCTTTTGTCTCCTTCCAGCACAACTCTTGTGGTGGCCGTTGATGAGCGTCAAGCCATTGACGTTGTACTAGCTGCAGGGCAAGGACTAGCATTCCTCAGCATTTTCTTTCGTGATCGTGTCATCGAGTCGATGTCGGATCGTGCGAAGTAGTAGCGTGGGCCTTCCAGGGCAAGAGAGCTGAGGAGAGGGGAAGGACAAATAGCCTGCACTACCCTTGTCACCTTTGTGCAGGCCACCTGTCCTTATCCTTGTGGTATGCCAACACTGCCGGCACGGGTGCTCACGCCATCAAAGAGTGCTGCAGTATCTGCTGCAGCGTACAAAATCTGAAACATGCGGTGATGATGCTTGCAGGAAGATGTGCTTTGTCACCTGTTTGCTGGGAACGTGTTTTTATTTATCAGATTGATATTGATCTTCACTGCAGCCGCCTGGCAGCTCCAGGCTTGACTGATCGTGGCCATGAGGCAGTGTATCAGATCCCGATGAGCTAGCCTAGCAGAATTGCAAGTTTCTTCCTTTATATTCCTGGCTTAGTCATCCTTGAAGAGCTCTCTGCTCATTCGATCCAGGATAGTATACTCCTTGACGCCCTCCGTATGCTCTCAAGCAAAAGGCTATACCGGCAGCGGGCTTGTCGAACTTCATGCGTTCATCGTCTGCTCGTCCCAAATGATGTTGTGATACAAGTCAGCGGCATTTGGCGTGCGCAAGATGATTTTTGGACATATACACTCCTGAGTGAGTGCCGTCCTCACAAACATATATGCTACTACCCCACAACTCTCATACGCTTGGACGCTGGCAGATTTTTGGTCCTGCAAGGTTGTCCTTGCGGTACTTGATACAGTTCCTGCTGATTCTGCGGACTCTCTGGCCAAAAGCCTCAATGCCATTGTGAAAGGTTATATCAGGTTTACTACGATCCGCCGATCAGTTTCTGGTCTTCTGATCAAGACGTGGCATTACAGACACAGACATGAGGATGTTCTTGCTGGCATTTACTTGTACAGCCTTACGCCCGGAGCAAAATGCATTTGCCGGTCGTCGTCGTCGTTGCAGAATATGCGTGAGGCAATAGTGGGAGCAAAAGAACGATAATACACATTTGTAATAGTTTACTGTAGCAGAATAGTATCGGTCATACACTATAAAGATCACATGTATCACAGTTACGTCCCTCAAATTGTACCATCAAGTCGTGTCGATTATCACTGCCGACACGTCCGTATACATCAACAGTACACATTGAACCCAGCGGAGAATGAGTGTGTCGAGAAGATATCTCCTAGGCTAGAGTCGAGTGATCATAAGACAAATGTACAGTCGTAGGACAAGTCGAGGGAGCTCCGCAGAGAGTGCCGTCGAGGTTCCAGCAGGACTTGTGTTCTAGTACAGTATACATTGGATCGAGTGCTCGTACATGTTTGCTAATAACCTCTCTGTGAGCTGTTAGCTCGACGCAGTGGAGCGATTGCAAGCTGTACTAGCACCACGCTGATATGAAGGTTAGTACATGATTCGATGTGGACGGTGAATGAATATCTTACCTTAAATCAACTAATCTCAGCGACCTGCTTGTTCTGATGGACGCGAGCGTTGTAGTAGTTTCAGATACTATCTCCCGATGTGGGAAGATAACATGAAGATTTTGATCTGAGTATAATGAGTAGGCAGTCGGTTTCGTCAGAAACAAGTTTAGGCACTCGAAAGCCAAGTATGAGCTTGATATGTTGTGGATATATTGTTATCCAAATGAGCACTATCCAACAAATAGGTCTCTTAGCTCAGTTGGTTAGAGGTAAGATAATTCAGCCCACTGCATCAAGTTGAATTATATACTAATCTTCGTATCAGCGTGGTGCTAATACAGCTTGATCTCCTTATCACATGTGACATCGGAACGCCAAGGTCGCGAGTTCGACCCTCGTAGAGACCATCAGTTTTACCGGGGTTTTCTTTTTACAAGCCCGGATGGAGGAGCTGCATCCGCACTTTTTGTCTACCTCACCCTAGTTGTATAAAGGTGGCCAGCTGACTCTGAGGGAAGAAACACAAAAGCATCGCTGTTCGAACTTTTACTTATCCCAGCTTCGTTCGGCTTTACTTTCACTTCATTCCTTCAGGTCGGGAGAAAAATAACGAGTCTATGACATAGCAATAGAATCATAAACCAGCATAGATTATTGCTTCACAAAAAATTTCATTCTTACTGTGGAAGACTATACACAGCGGCCAAGCCCGCCACTACTACAAAAACTGTGACTTTCCAGCATACACATCTTGCTTGCTGATATGTCCGAATGTCTGGCTTGTATAATGGCCCTTTGCATCCTCGTCCCGCCCACGAATTGCTTTGCATACTCCCTCCATTGTTAGCATGCGCACCATGGTCGCCCATCTAATCGACAACCTCTCCCCAACAATCCACATCCTACACAGGGCTAGCAGCAGCCGTCTCATTCGCCGCGGCCTTCTCGGCCACCAACGCAATCAACGCAGCACCAACACCACTACCGTCCTTGGCAATACCAATCCTGACTCTCTTCTCACCCTCGACACCAATCTGAGGAATCTCCCTCAGGGCTTCCCGAACATACTCCTCGAATCCAGGGTAGAATTCCACAAGACTGCCATCAACACCAATGTCAATGGTAGATTCATCTTCAACAACATCCGCACCCTTGGGCTTCGAGTCCAAGTCGAGTGTAGTCTTGATATCGTTGGCAGGAGCAGCCGGTGCTACCGGTTTCGCCTCCGATAGAGGTGTCGTCCCAGTTATGGCATCAACAGCAATCTTTAGGTTCTCCTTGATGGCGTTGGCAAGACCAGTAACGCCCTTGGATATGGTCTCAAGTGGTGTAGGCTGGAGCTTCCCAGACTGAATAATCACAGCGGCAATTGCAATGGCAGACAACCTCGCAGATCGCTTACCAATCGCTGTCGCAAGTGCCTTGACAGCTTCGGCATCCTCAGCAGATGCGGCGTGGATACTAAGATCCTTGTTCAGGGCTTGCCGTGTAAGACGCAGACCGGAGCTCGAATCGCCAGTGGCTGTCGAGAGGAAAGAAGTGTCTAAACCCCATTCTTGGTATAACGCAGACTCTGGTGCGATGCCAGTCGTGGTGGACAAGTCATTTCCAGACGAATCTGTATCGGCAAAGATGGGGACTTCAGGATCCTTTACCAGTGCGACAAGTGCTTGGCGCAGAATCTCGCCCAAGAACATGCCAGAAATACGCTTCTCAAACATCTGAATGCCAGGGTTCGGTGTAATCGCATCGAGAGCACGATCATACGGTGTGTCCGGCAACGTCACCATAGAGTTGTCGAAAGAACCCCACTCAGTGTTAATCACCATCTGCCCAGTAGTCTTATCGTAATGGCTACCCGCCATCTCCGTCTCGAGTTTCGTGATACGGTTCAACTTCTCAACATAGGCACCATTCGTCCCAGTGCCGAAGATTGCACCAAGCAATGTTCCGCTCTTTCCAGGAGATGTATATGACCTAGCCATCAGAGTACCCACTGTATCATTGACCAGTGCAGCCACGCGAACGGGCAAGTGTAGAGCATCAATCTCATCTTGTAGCAGCTTACAGACGTCCTGGCCGATTGTCTCCGCAATGTCAAACCCTTTCGTCCAGCGGATTAGAGTGCCCTCGTTGATGCCGACCTGGTGGACCGGGAAGCTGAAAGTAAATCCAAGACTGAAGAAGTCCTCATCATCAATCGGCATGCCCGCCTGCCTCTTCTTTCTATGTGTCGTAAAGTGTTGCTCGTGATGTGTCTCCAAGAATTTTTGAATCTGAAGCGCGAGAAACGAAAAGAGCTCTTTCGATGTCTGGGCCTTCATCTTCTCCTCAGGTACCTTCGTCTTCTGCGCCGTCAAGGAGAATGTAGAGTTTCCATGCAAGTCAATGGAGCAGACTCGAAAGTTTGTTCCACCCAAGTCGACAGCCATATACAGGCCCTGTACTTGTCAGTCCCTTCTCTCCCTCCAACGCTGGTGATTCTGGCATACCTTCTCTGTTCCATTGGGCACAGCAGTAACATAGGTAGGGATTTGGGACATGGTAGTCCCAGACTTCTGCAAGCCCTCATCTGTTGAGGACCGGTCAAAACCTGCTCACTACCCAGTATCATTTTACTCACCCATCTCCTTCATAAACTGCAGAACACCCTTGTTCAGAGCATCTGCAGAGTATTCAAACTCCTCAACCACCCTGCGGGCAGACTCGAGCAGAGGCATGCTTCTTTCGATGGAGTTGAAAAGCGTTCCCGAGGAAGATATGATGCTCCTAGGATTGGGACAAAAAGGTTCCTGGTAGACAGTGGAGTCCTGCAGATCTTTAATCACAGCTGACTGATCTTGGATGGCTCGTCGTTGAAGGAAGACTTGCGCGACGAGGCCGAGGATCAGGACGAAGAGGAAAAAGGTGAAACGAGGGAAGGAAGCGGTGGAAGGATGATTTCCTTGTAGAGTCGCCAGTTGGACGTGATGAAGAGGGAGACGAGCGCGAGACTCGTGAGCTTATGTAAAGGCTGGGCTCTTGGGTATACAGATGCCGAGAGCTTATGTCAAGTAAATGGTGAACATCCAGCTGGACGGTGGGGCAGCAATTGATGATGGAAATCATCGGATGACGCATGTGGCATTGGATTTGACATTGGGAAGATCGGATCATCTGGATTCAAGTACGAGCTCATTGACATTCTAGACACTTCATCTATGCTCTTCCGAGACTACCACGCAAATCCGAGGACATTCAGAGTTGTTAACATTGCAGCACCAGCACCGAGATCTTTAGTGTCAGCATTGCGGCCCGGTTTCGTCCCCGCGGTCGATCAATTTGGTATCTCTGTAGCATTTGCCGATCATTGAGGTCTCGGGTACCGTGCAATATGTCGCGAGCCTCATTCATGTCTTCCGCTCGCTGTGAGTCTGGTCTCACCAGCAGCTTCTCCTTGGGAGTGTGAATGGCCGAGTCACATTCAATAACCCCGCTCTCGCCGAGGGGAGGCCCATCCGACATGGCAAGGCGTGCGCAATGCGTGAAGCTCCCAGGTCAGTTCCCGAGAAGATTGCATGGTTGCAGGCTTGATAATTACAGGGCTCGCAGCAGTGTCATCGAGCTCCTCTCGTAACGTTCGTGCACCAAAAAAACCACCTTTGTGCATGTCTAGACCTTGAGAAGATCAGTAGGACCAATATCACGTCTAATAACCAATGCTGCAGTCTTGGGAGCAAGTCTTCGATAGTACTCTGGCTCATGCGCAACTACGCGGAACCCTCGCTTGTTATACCACTCCAACCCCGCCCCATTTGCTTCCCAGACATGACCAGAGACGGCCTTCACATCGTAAAGCTCAATCGCAAGCCGCGTGACCTCGGCCAGGAGATGTGATGCGATGGCGTGCTCCCTGAATGGTCCCAAAGTCGTGAGAGTCGAAATATACAGCACGGGTGCCGTCTCGTAGGGGTTCTCAGGGGGAGACGCAAGCACACGACAGCGTATAGCAGCCACTAGCTTAGCTTCAGCCGCTGATGGCGAAGCCGCCCTGCTCGATCTCTCGTGCCAGAGAGCCAAGCGCGTTACTGACGCAATGACCTCGTCCTCCATTGTCTCCTTGTAAAAGTCTTCTCGATACGGTATCTGTAATAAGAGCGCATTCATCTTGCGATAGCCAGGAAGGTATTTCGCGTGGCATGGTTCTATTGTCACATTCGCAGGCAATTGAGGCAGAGCCTGCGCATTCTTGAGCTTCGAACGTTGAGAAGGTGGAGGTTGGAAGTCTGGTGCTTCTGAATATTCGCTGGGTGTCTGCGCATCTTGTGACTCGGCGTGAGATTTGGCTGTGGTTGATGGTGTGACTGAAGGCTGTTTACATGCTAGCCAATTCGCAAGTGTACTTTGAGGCATCGACAATGGTCGGCAGCTGCTCCTATAACATATTAGTGGTCAGCCGCCGAGTGTCTTTTTGCTCTAAGATATCAGGTCCTGGCAGAGGGTGTGACAGACCAAAGATTTGGTGGTGATTATACTTGTATGCTGTCAATGACTCAGGGGTCATCGCTCCCTCCATTGAGACGACCGGGGAAAGTTTGATATCAGCAACAGCAACAGTACTTCAGATTCAGCACAGCGATCCCTTTTCATCTCCCTTTCCGCAAGAGTTCATTTACTTCCTGAAGATCATGGGCTCATCTACTTCTAAGCCAACGGATGCGCAGCATTATTTCACAGCGTAAGCACAGTTCTGGATCATATCCGACTAGTGATTAACAGCTATTAGAGATCACCCCGTTCGGTTCTCGGAAGGCCTTGTAAACACATTACAGAACAACCCAGAAGTGCGAATTATTTGCGCCCAACTGCCAACAGAATCGTCTAACAGCGCAACAGACTGACTCCTCCCGCGCCAAGAACCTGGAACTCATCATACAGCAGCGTGTGACTGCAGAATTACAAAAACACCTCGAGCAAGCCGACAGCAAATTCGCCTCCTTCTCCGAATCCGTTTCCAGCGAATCCTACGACACAGCATCACATTCCTCTTCTGGGCCATCCTTGACAGAGAAGCCACTCTTGACACGACTTTCAGAGAAAATCACAGGCACGTCAAGCGAACCGGCACAAGCATCGCAGGACTCATCGAAGTCGAGCGGGCCAAATAGCAATTTGGTTGCCAAAGACTTGGAGGAACTCAGAAAAAAGCTACAGGCGAGGAAGAGTATTGCGGAAAAGGATGCTGGTATTGAGCAGGCGCAGGATGCCCTGATTTTATGCTTGAAGACAAATGACAGACGACCATTGGATTGCTGGCAGGAGGTGGAGAAGTTCAAGGCAGAGGTTGGCAGGTTGGAGAGAGCATTCGTTGACAGGAATGCTGCATGACCTGGTGTGGCATGCGCAAGACAGTCTGGAGTCGACGAAGCAGTGGGGATGTTCGGCACTGCACAATAGGTAGAATCTGGATGATTGCATTGACCCGAACCCAGCGTGTCTGTGCGGCACAGATTGGTCTCCTGATTGTATACATACTATCAATGTAACATAGATGCGGGAGTAAACTATCTGAAGACTGGTGCACTTCCACCAGGGCACTCGCCTGCAGCCACGTTCGTAGTGGCATCGGCAGCATGATCGACCATCACTTCAGCCCGACGAGCTTTCTTCTTCTGCCTGTCCATCCCAGTGGGAAATCTCTTCGTGGTGCCGCACACCAAGCATGTCACCACATAGACGTCCGCCCACGGCTTCTTGCCACCTTTGCTTGCATTCTCCGTCTCAGCAGTACACGTCTCCGTCGGCACGAGCAGCGTGTCGCATCGTTTGCAGACTGATCGTTTGATCTCCTTGGACAGGCAGGTATGTGTTTTCCTGGAAACACCACGCATTTGCGTGATCAGGTGACGAGCGCTGCCTGGAAGTGGTGTCATCGACATGTCCGGGCTTGATCGTGTGGCATAGGAATCTGGAATTTCAGCTTCTTTGTTGTTCAGCTCTGAATCGCCTTGCCGGACGCCATGACTGCTGACCCCAGCTCCCTTCGCTTCAGCCACCCGCGCCGAGAGATAAGCAGTAGCTTGATACAAGTATGAAGAGCGTGCATAGATATGCCTATTCTGCACCGACTTGGACTTTGACTTGGCTTTTGGCGATGCCACAACCTGTGATGGCGCCTTTGCTTTTGATAGTGCCACGACTTTTGGTGATGCCACGACCTTTGACGGTGCCTCTGCTTTCGGGGGTTTCACGGCTTTTGGTACTGCCATGTCGTAGTATTATAGTCCATACGTCATGCCATGGTGCTCTTCATAAAGGAAACTTCACTTAACGCTATATAGTAGCAGCAACGCATGTCATCATACGTTCTAGTTTCAGGTCCTGGATTGAGGTTACGCAGAAGTGCAAGATGCGTCGGGAATTTTGTTTCAGACTTGGAAAATCGACCAATGTCTCAGGACGCCCCTTTTCCTTCCGCGACGTCCTCCGTCATCATACAATATTATACAGTGCATGCATGCGTAGACATGAACGATTGAGTAGAAATATAACATATCTGAAGTCATGTCCAGCTACTTCACAGGTCATGGCCTGCTATGGACCGTCATAAACACAAGCAGTCTATTGTCTGCAGGCGTTATACATGGCTACCCTGAGCAGATTTCAACATCTTCCAAAGACGCTGGCTGCACGAATTACTCCGGGGCTGCCATATTTATTGGCTACATGGTTGCTGCTGTTGTTCTGACTGGGCTCATCATCCAGTCATTGCGCAAATCATACAATGAAGTCACCACGAAATATGGTGGTCGGGCGCTCAACTATGGACTACTATATGCTTATATAGGAGCTGCCAGTCTCAGCTTCGTGGTACTGTCTTACACCATGCTGTCCTTCCTGATTGCATCTTATCAAGAATGGTGCCACGATCGCCATGTCCTTGTCAGCACACTTTCACCATCCGGCATCATAAGCAGTATCTGGAATTGGACGATATCTTCGACACTATTTCTGGACTTTGCAAGATCACTCTGCTCAACTCCAGCAGGCCACTACTGGGTCATGCAAGCCTTGCTGGGAACTATGATCATAAATATCACCATGAGCTCAGCTGGTCAACGATATGCTGTGCCAGACTTGCAGTATTACTTCTTGATCGGACAAATTCTGCCGATATCTTTTGCAGCCAACCTGTTCTGCATTGCTAAAGTGATAGCAGCATCTAGTCCGAAGAGCAAAGTCGATGAGAGGAGAGACAAGACGGCAAATCGACTACTGCCTACAACCACACTGATTCCCATTCTCATTGCTTATCGACTCATGCTAGAGCTCCTTCCACGAACGACAAGCTCGTCGAATCTCATTCTGTTGATCGGAGCCACACGACTGCTCTTGTATCTGACCTCCTTGGTCCGCTTCCCTACAACCTGGGGCTTCGAAGAGCAATACGAAAGAGCTCATTTGGCTTCAACGACTGGCTGTGTCGCGGTGCTCGTAATCGCAAGATCCTTCTCAGAGGCCGGAAGCTTTGACGGTAGCTTGCGCCATGTACTTGAGAATCCTGCAGTTGCTGCACTTGGCGTTGATTATATGCTGTTGCTCACTTCACTTTCTCTCCTCCCTCGATTCGATCGAATGACATGAATATAGGATGTCTTCATGTCCCATCATGCAGGGAAGTCGACTGCGAGGTGGTCGAGAGGTGGTAGCGAAGTAGCATGTTGATTACAAAATCTCATTGCTTTCCCTCGCACAACCAGCTCCACCCTCTCTGTATCTTATGCAAGGGGTATCATTCCTGGTGTGCGAGTGATATCTGCACATGTCCGCTCTTTCGGTGGTGAATGAAGGGCTTTTGTGATCTCTGAGAAGGCCTCTCGATTGTTGTCATTCTTCCAGCAATTGAGGTCAATACCATTCGTCATGAGCCACGTATAGCATAACGTCGATGAGTACCTGACGAATAGGATGACCCTCCACAGAGAGGTTGAAGATGCTGAACAGCTCATCCAATTGATACATATCCCACTTCTTCATGTTGGCCATCCCAGTGGTCGATGAGACGCGTGTGCCGCATTGAAGCCACACACTGGCAGAAGAAGCGTCACTGTGCAGGAACACACTAAAATGATGGCTGTACGAATTGCTGGAACAACAGATTGTCTGTGTCCATTTACTGAGGGCGGCGACCACAACTTGTTGTTTGGTGGCTGCGTGGTTTGCAGTCATATGCTACTTTAGCTGTTGTGACGCTTCTCTAGACATGATGTTGCTCAGCACTTGTCTCTCAAAGAGAGCTTGGTATGCTATGTCGAGTGCTGAAAGGAGAGTGCCGTATGACTGCCACCTTATGTGATCTCAGCCGGAGAGGATCTGGAATGCGTAAGCTACCATGATATCTCCTGGGGTCATCCTCAGTCTTGGGCAGCAATGTGCATACAGAGCTTCAGAGCAGGGGATAAGTGTGGGTGCACCGGATTGTACATGTTACAAGAAGTGAGCATGACTCGCGGAAGACGAGACGGACAATCTCCGTGCGTATGGAATAAACATGAACGACAATCTGTACTTCATACAACGAAATAACTTAGTCTATTCTACTCATCTTCCACTCGCAAGCGATACATTTTACCTTCAGCGCCTCGAGTCCATATTCTACGCCACATCCGTCACCTTTTCAAACCCCTCTGGCAACAACTTCCACATCCCCATCATGTCGCTCTCCCTCGATCCCACCGCATCCTCCTTCACACCTACAACCAGCACGTCCGACAACACCAGCACGCCCTCAGACACGACACCGCTCTTCTCCTCGTCCCTCATCTCCCCAGACGTCGTCTCCGCCCTTCCATCCTCCTACACGATCCGACCCCTCCAACGCTCCGACTACGACGCCAACTTCCTCGACGTGTTGCGCGTTCTCACATCGGTCGGCGACGTGACGCCCGCCCGATGGAACGAACGCTACGACTGGATGGTGTCACAGCGGGAATCCTACTTCATCCTGGTCGTGCTAGACGGCTCGGATAAGATTGTTGGCACGGGCGCACTCGTGGTGGAGCGGAAGTTTATACACAACTTGGGCAGTGTGGGACATATTGAGGATATCGCAGTGGCGAGGGACCAGCAGGGCAAGAAGTTGGGGTTGAGGATCATTCAGGCGTTGGACTTTGTGGCGGAAAAGGTTGGATGCTACAAGGTGAGTTTGTGTGGTCGAATTTTAGGCTGTGCAGGGACGATGCTGACGTGTTTGTGTCTCACAGAGTATACTTGACTGCTCCGAGGCCAACGAGGGCTTCTACGTCAAGTGTGGATTCAAGCGAGCAGGTTTCGAGATGTCGCATTACTACGAGCAGTCCAAGAACAAGTATGAGGCATCATAGCTGGAAGGAGCATTCGTAGTGTGCGTACATGCAGCCACCACATGAGAATTAGCGTATGGCGTTTTGGGATTTGGGAAAAGCTCAATAGAAGAGATGTACGAATTGTACAGCATGGGTTTGATTCATGCATAACTGCACAGATACTATCTGGCTCCACGGAGCTGTTTTACTTCCACGAACACGTCTTCCCAGCTATACGAGTTCCCACCGAGCGAGACGCCCCAAAGCCTGTCCCGACTCCCTGACAATACATAGATGCTTGTCTGCTGCTGCAGCAGCAGTAGCATTTGCGCTGCCATCGCGAAGAACCTTTTCCAGCAATATACTACCCACGCCAGTTCCTCTGCCTTCCGCGAGGTTGAAGTTTCCCGTCGTCACAAAGCCAAGCAGATCAACCTCGTCCGGCACGCCAGGATAGTCCGCGTCGCCAGCCTGCCGTGTTGTCTCTTCGGACTTGTCGAGCAATAATGTTTCAGCTAGATAGCGCTGGTGCTCATGCTTGGGCGCATTTGAAGCTGGACGCGACAGACGAGCGTGTTTGCCCTGCTGCTTCTTGCCTTGCATCTGATCAAGCAGTGAAAGCCACTGCTGTAGTAAATCCGGGTTCGATCTTGGCAAGCGATAGATTCGTGCGCATATGGCTGGCACGCCTCTTTGTAGTAGTGTCACGTTGACTGTGATCAGCCCACCTGGTCGTGAGATTGCTGCCACTGTTGCACTAGCAGTTCCGGTCTTCCTCATCGTAAGCACACTCTTCGCAAGCTGCATGGAAAGACGATGCAACTTCGTCTCAGTACCCATGCCCGTGTCTCCATCTGAATTCTTCTCAGGCGTTTTTACTAGCCTGGTCCAGTCACAAGCCCAACCGTCTCCGACCTCGCCTTTGCTGCCTGTACTCGTGTTGCCAAGCTTCACACTATCAAACTCCACCCGCCTGCCCTTCGGTCGCTTCTCCCAGTCCTTCTTACGCCGTGCATTCTCTCGCGTCGCCCACTCGTCACCAGCATCAGTCCCAGGATAATCTCCTGGAAACCACGGTACACCGTGCTCGAACGCGATCTGGCGCTTTTGGTCTAAGCCGCCGAAGCGAATGGTGCCTCCAGTAGACAGTGGGTAGTATAGTAGAGAGTACCAGATAGGCAGGACGCACTTCCAGGGCATCATGATGGTCCAGCTGCCTTGTGCGTCGTTCTGGCCGCGAGACGGAAGAACAATGATGGGAATTATAGGATCTGAAGGCTTAGGGTCCGGGTACTGCCCAGGATCGGCCAATGCTTTGCGTCTGTTGATGGCTTTCTGGCTGGGCATGCTGCGCTGGGCGGTCCACCTGTCTGATCGAGTGAACAGATTGCTAGACTGACGACCAATGTCTACAGGCCAGGTAGCAAGGACGTCCAAAAGGCGATTTTGCGCCTGAGCGCTTGCATCTGGACCTTGCGTCTTTGCTGGGTGACGTAGACGAGGGTCGGTAATGTCGAGAGCGAGCACCGCGTCTGTGGGCAGGTTACTGGGACTTGTCACATTGCGGAGGACGTCCCAAATCCTCTTGATACCACTCGCCTCATTCCTTTCTTGTCCGTTTGCAAGATGAAGTGACAATGCGCCAGTCAGTGCGTCCGCAGATGCTGGCCCGATGAGCTCGATGCTGCCGATCTCGAAGCGGAGGTCTGAAACCACCACGCCTGGCTTCTGGATCTTGGAGAGGCGTAGGAGCTCTTGCCAAAGTTGGAGAAACGCTGATGGGTGCACTCTAATGAATGCCTGGCGTTTTTGCTTCGTGTCATTTGTCTTGCTGCTACCCTCGATCGATGTGCCTTCCTCCTGAGGACGTGAACACCAGATGATGAGTGCAGGTGCTATGCTTTGTCTAGGCCAGCCGTCTTGCGTGTACAGCCAACCCTGCCATGACCTCGTTCCTTTCAGCCATTTCGCTGTGCGTTTTGACCAGAACTGTTCCCCGTCGTCTTTTCCGACACCAAGGGCTTTGAGAACTCCACAAATACTCTGCTCCGCTCCTTCAAGACCAATCGTTGACATGTAGCTCATATCCCAGGCAATAGCCCCACGTAGTGTGCTCGCTCGATGCGTTGGCCGATACCCTTTTTGTGTCGGCGAGAGAGGTATGGCCATCCGCCATAGTGGTTCCTTTGGAGGTGTCATGTGAGCTCTTTTGGCATGGAACATATGTGTCGGCAGCCACGCCTTGTGTATTTGGCGCTTGCGAAATTTTGCCCTGGGCCTGTCCGGCTTCTGCAAAACATTCTTCTTCACCCGAGGCTCTCGCGGCTGGATAATGCCCGTGGCAAGTTTCTTCTTTTTCTTCACGACCTTTGAGACTGGTGTCTGAGCATTCTTTGCAAGCTCGAGCCGAAGTCGTTGATGTCCGCTTGGCTTCCGTTTCCTGGCCGTCACAGTCGGGGTATTATCCTCGGCCATCTGTCGACAGACTTAGTGCTAGACAGGTCTCAGGATATCAGATTCTACCTCTTTCGCTGCTCTTGCACGTAGTCTTTTCGGTACCCGCTTCACATTGTGACTGGCTGTGCGCCGGCGCAAATCGCGCGGCACGCTTTGAAATGCACGCTGGGTTAAAAGCTTCTTTGATCTTTTCATGCCATCTTCCAATGCCTGGACCTCGAATGCGCGTGCCTTGACGAACTTGTCCACATTGAGCTCGCCATCGCCATATGCTTTGTCCTTGGTTTGCGCGGCAATCGATCGAGCTTCATGTGGTTTCGCCCGTCGTTTGTGACCGAGACTTTCATGCTGTAACGGTCTCTTGCGCTTCAGCGAGTTGGTAGCACCTGCGGCATCTTTGCTGGCTGGCACCATATAGCCGATGTTGATGGTTGATCGGAGTCTTGATTTGAAAGGTTTGGGGGGCACCGGGACAAAGTCCGGCGAAAGCGTGGGTCGCGTCAGATTAGTTTCACGGCACTCTCGAGGGGACACCCAAAGGCGCTGTCTCATAGGATGCTGGTATTGATGTCAGCACAAGAGCATGGCATAGAAGACGGATAGTGTACCAGAACAGGGATAAGGTATAGGAGGACTGTGCTCTCCTAAGAGTTGCCAGGGCACGGCATACAGTATACTCTGGTATCAATGTCAGCAGATAGGCGGACCTCTTCACAAGGAGTATACTGTATAAGGTTACGGACCCTCTCAGGTTGATGAGAAAGTCTCCTCGGGGAAGGCTGTGCCAGAGCCTGGTTTGCAGGGCTGTGTCAGCAAGGCTGTCGCAATCACAAATATATCAACACTTCTTTCATCACGACGCTCGTATTTAATATGAACATGGTATAATTCATCATGCTATTGACTACTCTTATATGCCACGGCTTGGTCATGGAAAAGAACGATGCCGACCCAGCAGCCTTCATCCCCAGGTATATCGACACAGCTGCTTCTGTCAATCACTACTTGCGTCTCTGCAACTTTGTGCATTCATCGGCACCAGTCAACCCTTCATCATACCGAGCATATCTGCTCGATCTGACCCGTCATGTTCGGGAACACCATCCCCCAATCTCTTCGGAACCTCCAGTCTCATAGAACTCAGAACGCCCATAAAACGCCACCCCCATAAACAACTGTACATGTCCATCACTCAGTTATTGAAGACCTGCCAGGCCGAAAAGACACCATAGATTGAACGCCAGGAGGATGGGGTATTCGCAAAAATCATATTAGAAGTGTCGTGGAATGTCGTTCAGATGAGGTTGCCTTTCGGAACAGCCACGAAGATGGCAGTGAGAATGGCACCACCGACAATGCCGCCGAGAATTGCCTGAAGGAAAATAGTGTCCTGAATCTGGCGGAGTGCGGGCTCCTCCACCCAGGTCTGGCGGTCGAAGATCTTCCTGATGATGTTGCGGTGCTCATACTTTGCGATCCAAGGCTCAGTCTCATAGCTGTTGTAGGTATCGAACGAGTCCATTGATGCATTGACCTTGGTCTCGACAGATTCGTCATCGGCATCCTGGAAAAGCTCCCAGGGACGCAGATGACGGTGGTGCAGACCATGGAGGACAACACACATGCCCTTCCAGGCAGCAATCAGCGTGGAGATGCCGAGAATGTAGAGAAGAAGTGGAAGCACACGCCAAGCGCGGCTGACATGGGATAGGGTGATGAGCAGATCAGCGAGTATGCCGAACATGATCAAGCTGATACCGAGACCGCGGGCAAAAACAACACGAGGGCGGTTGCCATTGCAGATGGTCCAACGAATGAAGTTGGGATGAGCTTGACAACGGAGCGACCATTCGACAGTAGTGGCAACATTGCGCCATGCCGAAGGGTGAGTGGTGTTGGCGAGGGCATGAAGGAGCGCCGTGCGTTCTCTACCAGACAGGTTCAGCTGACGGGCACCACCATCAGCAACGTAGATGCCAATGACACGGTTAATCTCGTCACGGAAAGGCTCGATGGTGACTGTAGATTGTGTTAGCTTGCGACATTAGTGTCTCGAAGGATTTTTACATACATGGCTTCCACTTCAGACCTGCTTCACCAAAGGCAGCATCGGCTCTCTTCTTGGTGTCCTCGGAATTTGTGGTCTGCATGGAGAGCCAGGCAGCTGATCGAGCATCGTTACTGCTGAGGGCAGATTCCGATGCACGTCCAGAACCAGAATCCTCCGAAGGTGTGCGCTCGGGTGTTCCGAATGGGTTGGGCTTCTCGCTCTCGGTAACTCTGGGTGTGGAATCGAAACCAGTGCCCTTGAGCGCTGCAGCAGTGTCGGCGCTGACCTTCATCCTTCCATTCTGCTCCATTGCGATCTTTTCGGACTCTGCTTGGGTCATGGTCCACTCTGGTGAGAGAGCCTTTTGACTCTCTGGGAGAGCTTCGAACTTTTCGGTGTATTGACGAAGCCAGAGGTAGAACTGAAGGTTTTCTGCGGCATGCTCGATGTACTTGAGATAGTTCATGAAGTCGCGGAGGGTGCATGGCTGTAATGCAATGTCAGTCAGGACATCGAATCACAGCAGCACTCGCGAGTACTACGTCTAGCAGAGGATGACATACTGGGCAGGTACCACCTTTGATGATCCTGTCGAAAGAAAGAGGCTCGGGAATGCCGGCGCACATGCTGCACGAGCTGGCACTCTTGATGGACTCATCGATGGATTTCTGCTTGGTCTGACCATCGAGTGAGGTGCGAGAGCCATCGGAGCTGTTGTTGGAGCTTTGGAAAGGTGGACGGGTGTATGATAGACTGTAAACCATCTTGTCTAGGTGGAATGAGACGAGACGACCAAGATCGGATAAGGTGCAGTTTGAGATCAGCACGTCTGATCAGAAATTGCGGGGACTCCGGCTTCGAAGAGGGACGTGAGAACGAGAGGGAGAGGCCTTCTCGACTGGTGGTGGTGGTGGTGTCGACACGATGGATGAAACGTTTGAGAAGAAAGTGATCAGAGTCGGAGCGAATGGAGACTCAAGCTAGGATGATCCAATGTAGGTAGAGATACAAGAAAGGAAGAGGGCAGGTGAGAAGAGAAGAAGAGCCTGGCGGAGAGAGGAGGGAGGAGGAGGGAACGAGGAGAGACTCTTGCTTATTTAGAGTTCCAGCCAAGAACGACGAACCAGCTCAGCAGCACGGACGGAAAACGAGTCTTGGCACAAGCTCTCACCCGCGGCTAGCCTGCGCTCTGTGCCTCCCTCTGTTCCTTTGTGCTACCCAACGGCCTCGGACACGCATATCTCTACCTTATCCTCCAATTCTCGCTCCCCGCTCCGTCTGATCAGTGTCATAAGTGTCCCTGTCTCCGCTTCTTTATTCTCCTACTCTGCTGCGCATCCACTCAATCATACCACATCAGTGGCAATATATTGCCTCTCGCTTAGCATGCATGGCCTGAAGGCCGAAACAGTGAATACGGTCAATAAGTCGGAGAGAATCATTTTCCGGAGCTCCAGGTGAGGGAGAGAGCGGGGAGCAGGGAGCAAGGAGCAAGGGGTGAATGTACTTTCTATCTGGCAAGGATTGACAACGCCACGCACAATGCTCTCCTGCGGTTGTGAGACCTTTCAAGATCATGCCTCCATTATTGCGAATAGATCTGCTCTGGACGAAAGGGTGGCATGGATTATGATTGTTGGATCACATACGCCCATACGCCCACGATATGTCTCGTGCATCGTGAGCGGTTATTTCTCAACGCATGCTTCGAGCTTCCCGTGTTTCTCCACATCCGAACGAGTTGGGCTTTCCAGGTACCGTACGTACCGTACTTTGTACTTTGTCAGGGCTAGCTTCGCTTACGAAGGTGGGCTACTGCTTCTGCTAGTGAGTCTAGTGTGCTCCCTAGTTTCCCAGTGCAGTAGTGAGCACTTTGAGACATCATGAATTGTGACAAAACCACACCGGTCGCTCTTCGCTTCGCGGGTCGCCCTGTTCTGCAAAACACACAATAGCGCCCCAGCCAGCACAAGCGGAACGTCTTCCCAGATACGAGGCCGCTATGCTCGAGCCTAAAGATAAACGCAACCCGTATGGAAGCAGTCCCGGTCTCAATCTACACTGATAGGTAGCATACGCGCTTGTGGGTGTTTGCCTCGGGACTGCAAGTACACTTTGTACGAGAGACGAGATGGCAAAG
>Ga0058698_10000365_pt1 | contig 26043 bp, 25 predicted proteins | sample AgamicAsSfe_FD_67288 | JGI IMG/M metagenome (GOLD analysis project Ga0058698, IMG submission 67288) | Agave microbial communities from Guanajuato, Mexico - As.Sf.e | ecosystem: Host-associated > Plants > Phyllosphere > Phylloplane/Leaf | place: Guanajuato, Mexico | collected 2012-05-30
GGGACGGGATGGTGGTGCCATGATGGGTGGTGGTGAAGGTGTCGTCGTGGAACTCGGTAGGAAAGGAACTGTGTTCCCGTCGAGCTTGTCGGATTTCTTGCTCGAGACGTGGGTTCACAACACGGCAGGATGGTCTCAGAAGACTTCTTTCTGGTCACAAGGAGGAGATTGATCGAGACGAATGTCGACGCAATGTTGCAGCTTCACTAAATAAATAAATGTTGCTCCGATCACGGAGAACTTTTGTTTTCGCCGAGTCATCTTCAGTCAAGCAAGCCTTACAGCATCGCCTTGACTGACGACTTCTCTCACCCACCACGATCATGGCGGCCAGTCGAATAGGACGATTACCGCGTCAAGCCTTCACTGGCATTGCACGAGGCAAGCTGACATCCCTTCGGCCTGCGCTCGCAACACGGACCCAGATACATTCATTCTCCACCACATTGAGATCAAGACAAGATGTCTTCCACAGCCAGCTCGAAGATGCCTCCGCCTCGCAGTTTCTCTCCTCTTACCAAAAGCCCGCCGTGGTCCCTCAAACACTTACAGAAAAGCTCTTCCAGCGAGCAGCACTCGACCTAGCACCAGAAAAATTCGTCCGATCTGGAGACTTCATCACTCTATCACCGCACAGATGCATGACCCACGACAACTCATGGCCCGTCGCGACCAAGTTCTTCGAAATGGGCGCAAAGAAGCTGCATAGTACTGATCAAATCGTCATGACACTGGACCATGATGTGCAAAATAAGAGCGACTCGAACCTGAAAAAGTACAGACAGATTGAGGAGTTTGCAAAGCAGCAAGGAAATGACTTCTATCCGGCGGGACATGGCATAGGACATCAGATCATGGTGGAGGAGGGTTATGCGTTCCCGGGTGAGGTCTGCGTGGCATCTGACAGTCACACGAACATGTATGGTGGTATTGGATGCTTGGGAACACCAACAGTGCGGACGGGTGCAGCAGATATCTGGGCGACGGGTTCGACATGGTTCAAGATCCCGCCAATCGCAAAGGTCACCTTTACTGGTGTTCTACCAAAAGGTGCTACAGGAAAGGACGTTATTGTAGCGCTTTGCGGCATCTTCAATCACGACGAAGTCCTCAATCACTCTATCGAGTTCGTCGGCTCAGAAGACAGCATGCGTAGTCTTGCCATAGACGACAGACTAGCCATTGCCAACATGACAACAGAATGGGGTGCATTGTCGGGCCTCTTCCCCATTGACGCCATGCTGGAAGGCTGGCTTCGCGCGAAAGCGACCGATGCGGCACTCTACCACAACAAGACGAATAACAGGCCTACGACATCCCGATGGGATCACAAACGTCTCGAGGAACTCTTCGACCTCAACCTCCGTGCTGACCGCGGAGCTCGCTACGCAAAATCACTCTTCCTTGACCTTTCCACAATCGCCCCTATCGTCTCCGGACCAAATTCTGTCAAAGTCGCAACACCAGTCTTTGACCTGCAAAGTCAGGACATCAAGGTAAACAAAGCCTACTTAGTCTCCTGCACAAACAGTCGTGCATCCGACATTGCATCTGCTGCCAGAGTCTTCAAGGAGGCCGCAACTCAAGGTACTTCTGCCAAGGTGGCCACAGGTACTCAATTTTACATCGCTGCAGCTTCAGCACATGAGCAGCAAGTAGCCGAGGAACAAGGTGACTGGCAAGCTCTACTAGACGCCGGCGCAATACCACTCCCTGCTGGATGTGGGCCATGTATTGGGCTTGGCACAGGTCTACTCGAGCCAGGCGAGGTCGGTATTAGCGCCAGCAACCGCAACTTCAAAGGTCGCATGGGCAGCACAGACGCCAAAGCGTATCTAGCCTCGCCCGAAGTCGTCGCCGCAAGTGCTCTGCATGGCAAAATCTGCACACCAGGGTGGTACGAGCGACCAGCAGACTACATGGGCATCATGGCCGGCGAAGGCGACACCGCCGAGCGACGTATCGTCGGCATTGAAGAAGCCCTCGAGAAGCTCATCGGGCAAGCCGACAGTCTGATTGCCGCAGCTGAAGACACCCCATCTGCATCTGAATCCTCATCCTCCGCCACAGAAATCGTCCCCGGCTTCCCCGCCCTCGTCACTGGCGAAATCGTCTTCTGTGATGCCGACAACATCAACACTGACGGCATCTACCCCGGCAAATACACCTACCAAGACAACGTCTCCGTCGCCAAAATGGCCGAAGTCTGCATGGAAAACTACGATGCTGCCTTCTCGTCCCTCGCCAAGTCTGGCGACATCCTCGTCTCCGGATTCAACTTCGGTTGCGGATCCAGCCGCGAACAGGCCGCCACCGCGATCTTGGCAAAGGAGATCCCGCTCGTTGTGGCGGGCAGCTTTGGCAACATCTTCGCGACGAATAGTATCAACAATGCGCTTATGGGATTGGAAATGCCGAAGTTGGTTGAGCGGTTGCGGGCGACGTTCAGTGGGCCAACGGCTACAGCGAGCGAGAAGGGCAATCAAGCGGGACCCACGGAACCAAAGGGCAACTGGGAAAGCCTTGACAGTCCGCCGCCGGCGCCGGTGGAAATGCCGAAGGAGGAGAAGCAGGCGAGTCGACGGACGGGGTGGACGTTGAGGTGGGATGTCAGGAAGAGCACGGTACAAGTAACGGAGGGAGAGGGAGGGAGAGTGTGGGAAGAGAAAGTGCCGGAAGTGCCGCCGAATGTGCAAAGGATCATCGCTGGTGGGGGATTGGTGAAGACGAGGCAGGCCAGGTTCGCAGAGACTTCGTAGAAATACAACCTCTACCTCACCTCTCATGTTCTACTACGACGACCAGGTCTGCAGCTACGTAGACAACCCGGCCCACTTCCGACCACACGGACGTTTGAAGGTGGGACGTGCGGAGCAGTACAGCAAGCGCGACGGAGGTGAGGGAGGAAGGCCGTGGTAACAGCAGGTACTGGAGGTCCCGCTGAATTCGCTGGTGGGAGACTAGTGAAGACGAGGCAGACGAGCTTTTCAAGAGATGAGGCGTAGAGGAGAGAGATATTGATGATGATGACAGGGCATGAGAATGAAGGATGGAACACTAGGCATTAGGTGACGTATTGGAGAGTACGGTATAGAGTGGGACATTGAGCCGCTTCCTGCGGATTGAAGATATGCTATACTAAGACACACAGAGATGAACATACATACGCATTTTCGACATCTCATACACTCCGTACTTCCCCAAATAGCCTCCGTTTACCTTAGAAGCCACGTCTGCTCCGTAGGCTCATACATCGCAGACGCGGCCACGGCTTCGTTTCGCCTGTGTGAGAGTTCGACCGACCATGGAATATTGCAAGTCACGAAACAACATAGCCTACCTCAAAAACCACGTCTGCTGCGCCCTCGTCTCCTCCTCCCTCCCCTTGACAGCCCAACAAACCTCAATCTCCAAAGCCCTCGAATTCTCCTTCGCCTTTCTATACGCCACAGTCCCCTCCACCACATCACCCTTCTTGAAGCCACCGGCCTCCTTCGCTTTCCGCGCCGCCTTGCTCTTCGGATCCACCAGTAACATGGCAGCGCGCCAATGCGTCTCCTTTCCACCAGGTCCTGTCGTGAAGGCATTCCCACGTGCATCGTCGTCCGTAGGCCACGTCTCGGCGCGGGCATCAGAGGGAAGCTCGGCGGTGCGCGTGGGCAGGAAGAACGTGTCGAACCAGATTCCCCAGGCGTCAAGACCAGCGGGGAGGTCGCGGGCCAGCGTGACCGCGAAGGCGCCAGCATTGACATCTACTTTCGTGTCCGACGTGCCATCCGCGTCACGCTTCACACCCCACTCCAGATCCTTCACTTCAATCGTCCTCAGATCAAGCGTGCGAAACCTCGCACTCTCCTCACTAGCGACATCCTCAACCCCGAAACTGCGCACAATAACGTCGTCGGCTATCTTCTCTGTCATAGATCGCATGTCGAAGCCGTAGACGTCGTCCCAGAAGCCGATGCTGTCTGCGATGAAGTCCGTGCAGCTCAGCGGCGCAATGTGTAAAGTGCAGTGCGAGGGCACCATGATGCCCGTGCTGGGGTTGAGGTGGATATTGCGGGCGGTGATGACCGAGTCGAGCATGGATTCGTAGAGGAGGCCGTAGCCCATCCATTCGGAGATGATGATGTCGACTTTTGAAGTGGTTGTTGAGGAGGAAGACTGGGCTGGGATGTCATTGTCGGTGCTAGATTGTGCGGCGCGTAAGGTGGGCTCGGTGGGCCAGGGTAATGCGACGTCCTCTACTTTGCCGCGGACAAGCTTGATCGTGTCCCCTAGCTGGTTCGTAGCCACAATCTCCTTTGCCTTTGCAATGATGTTGCTGTTGTCCACTGCGAAAACTTGCTTAGCGCCAGCTTTGGCAGCGAACATGGAGAGGATGCTAGTGCCGCATCCGATATCCAATACAGTAGCATTCTTGAAAAGAGGCTTGTGGGAATATATGAAGTCACGGTAGGCGTCCGTGCGAATCCTGTCCTTGAGCATTGTTTCATGTATGTCATTATACGCATAACTGTCAAAGTAGTGGGTATCGTCATCGCGAATGGGAGCGGAGTGTAACGATGGCGGGTCAGCTGCGGTCGAAGCCGGAGCTCGAGCACCGCGAGTACACGAAGATGAGCTAGAAGTAGATGGTGCAGTCTTGATAGTAGAGTCCGAAGAAGCCCATCGCTCATCGAGAGTGGTCGAGACTGCGTTTCTGTAGGATGCGAATTGTGCTTGAAGACTTGCCAGTTCTTCTTCTAGTTCTTGCACTTTCTGCTGCACGGTGTGAGACGGTTTGTTAGCTCCTGACTGATCCGCATCTTGACTCCGCTCGTTCTGAGCAAGTAGCAGGATGTCGTCGACCGAGAACAAGAGTGCGTCATCCTCGAGCACAGGTTGTAGATATTTAGCATTTGCGAATTCTTCTGCCGACTGTAATGCAGGCTTCTGGACTGCGGATTGTGTCGTTGTTCGGACGTAGTTGACAAGTTTGATTGTGCCAAAAAAGTCAAGGTCTGTTGTACGTCAGTATGATGCCCAAGCCGTTCTGAGGGTCTCAACAATGAGCATACCCACCAAGCCTATTCACTATTTCCCGGAGATCAAAGCTATGCTCAGAAGCATCATGAAGAATGACCTGCTTAACAGCATCCACTCCTGTAAAGCGCTTGTCTGAGAACAGGCTGACCGCAGTCAAGGATTCTTCATCTGGCTCGGCGTCTTCCCATTCTTCGTCAGCTGCAAGGTCGACTTGTTGTGGTGGCAAGTCATCTTCGCTGTCATCAGATGATGACCCAGAAGGTCGGCGATTCTGTAGAGACATGATGACTGGTGTCGTCAAATGTTCGACAAACTTTCGAAACACTTTTCTAACAGGTGGGGCCGGAGCATGCCCGATGATGATCTGAAACAAATTAATTCATTCTCGCGTACGCGACCCCGACTCTATCCACGTCACAAGTATTAACGATGCCTGCTGTACCGAAATTCACGCCACGGATACGCAAGCAAAAGGCAAAGGCACGAGCGACCGTACCAGCCGAAGCACAACTCGCCAATACAGCTCAAAGCAATGCCGTGGAGATCATTCCCGCCTCAAAGACCGAAGCTGAAGAGCGGCGGCGCAAGCTTCGTGAGGAGATAAGAGCACAACAACCAGAGTCAAAAGTCTCGAGCAAGAAGAAGAAGAGACTGGAGCATTATATTGTGTGTGTGCTTGATTGCGAAGCTTATCGTTTCCGTGTATTGACATCGCTATAGGATACTAAGCTGAGGAAAGAAGATAATCTGGACCTGATAAAGAAGCTAGCAGCTCAGAAAGTCGATACAAGTCTGTTGAAAAGCAGTAAGAAGCTCGGTCGAGGAGATGAAAGCAAAAGAGAACGTCTCGGGCGGGTCTTGAAGGAGCAGAGAGCTGGCATAGCCGACGAGGACGCAGATGATGTTCTACTGGAGGAGAGACGACTACCCGAGTCTGAAGAATATACTACCGAATCTGCCAATGATAAGCTTACAACATCTGTGCAAAGTGCGATTACACCCACGCTACCCACCTCATCTGGCACGACAACATTCGGTGGTGGACTCAAGCGACCACTCGATCTGGACGAAACTGGTCAACCAATGATCAAGAAACGACAACGCACGAAAGTGGCGGCCAAACACAATCGAGTGGAAGACATGCAGATATCCGACGAAGACGATTGGGAAGGCTTCGATTCAGAAGATGAGAGAGGCGGCGTGGATCCAGGAAGCGAAGAGGATGTGGACAGCCTGGATTCCGGTGAGTCTGAAAGGTCTGACATTGAAGCAAGTTCAAGCGCAAGCGGAGGTTCGGAAGATGACCTGCTCAGCGAATCTGGCACTGGAAGCTCTGACGACGATGAGGATATGGAGGATGATGCTGACGCGAAAGAGCGAAAGGACGCAATGGAGCAGAGAGCGTCAGCATTTAAAGCTTGGGCAACACAAGAAAGAAACCAGGCTCTAGGGTTTACACCTTCTGTCAATACTGATTTCTTCGCTTCGAGAGCTGGGGATGGACAAATTAGTGTGGATGGTCAGTCAAAGGTCCAGAAGGGACTTACTTCACAGGCTGTACACGATCCGTCGAAAGACTTTCTTCTGGGTACTATCACGGTTTCCACAGATGATCTATCTGCAAGGGCCAAACATATCGTACCTGTGACACGAGATCCCGACGTCCAAGAGGCAAGATCTGCTCTTCCAGTCGTTGCTGAGGAACAGAAGATCATGGAAGCTATATACAACAATGACTGCATAATCATCTGGGGTGCAACAGGAAGTGGTAAGACTACCCAAGTACCTCAATTCTTGTTCGAGGCTGGATATGGCAATCCTGATGGCTCTACTCCTGGTATAATTGGTGTCACTCAACCCCGTCGGGTAGCAGCTGTAAGCATGGCCAAGCGTGTGGCAACCGAATTAGGACAGCATGGCGACAAGGTGGCTCATCAGATTCGATTCGACAGCAATGTCAGCAGCAAGACTGCCATAAAATTCATGACCGATGGTGTCTTACTTAGAGAGGTCTCGCAAGATTTCATGTTATCGAAGTACTCCGCGATTGTACTCGATGAGGCTCACGAGAGAAGTGTGAACACGGACTTACTCATTGGGATGCTTTGTCGAATAGTTGAGATGCGAGCAGAACAAGCGAAGAAGTCAAAAGCAAAACACAAACCTCTGAAGCTCATAATCATGTCAGCAACACTACGGACAGCAGATTTGACACAGAACAAGAGTCTTTTCCGGGTCTCGCCTCCTCCTATTGTTCAAGCAGAAGGACGACAATACTCTGTAACGACACATTTTACTCGACGTACGGAACGTGATTACCTGGAGGAAACTTTCAAAAAGGTCAGCAGAGGGCATAAAAAACTACCACCGGGTGGTATGCTTGTGTTCTTGACCGGCCAGAATGAGATCAATGCACTTGCAAAAAGGTTGAAAGCTTCTTTCGAGGCAACGGAACCTTCCACCAAGTCGTACTCTAACATTCGCATCTCAGCAGCAGATGCTCCTGTCGAGGACGAGGATGGTGAGCTTGGAGGTCGGGAAAGCGCAGCCCGTTATGCCGATGGCGATGAGGACAGTGATGATGAGATACACGGTGTTGACAATGATGAAGAGTTCAACATTGGTGAAGACCCTCCTGAGATGCTCAAGATACACGTCTTACCTTTGTATTCGCAACTACCAACAGAACAGCAAATGCGGGTATTTCAGACTCCTCCAGAAGGATCACGTCTGATTGTTCTTGCTACCAATGTTGCCGAAACTAGTTTGACGATTCCAGGTATCCGATACGTCTTTGATTGCGGCCGAGCAAAAGAAAGACAATACGATCTCAATACTGGCGTCCAAACCTTTGAAGTCGGCTGGATCAGCAAGGCTAGTGCAAGTCAAAGAGCAGGTCGAGCTGGCCGTACTGGACCTGGCCACTGCTATAGACTATATTCTTCAGCTGTCTACGAACGAGACTTTGCAGAGTTCGCAGAACCCGAGATCACTCGAACTCCAATCGAAGGCGTGGTCCTTCAACTAAAAAGTATGGGCATACCCAAAGTCACGGCATTCCCCTTCCCAACCCCACCAGATCGAGAAAGTCTCCTCAAGGCTGAGAAGCTGCTCGAATACCTCGGTGCACTCTCTCAAGACGGGAAAGTCACACCAAGTGGCCAACAGCTCTCCCTCTACCCTCTCTCACCACGCCTATCTCGCATGCTCTGCCTGGCACAACACCACGGCGTCGTTGCTCACGTCGTCGCTCTTGTCTCCGCGCTCGCCGTCCGAGATCTTCTCGTCTCCAATTCCCAGCTCGAACTCGACGAGCCAAAACCCCTCACAGAAAACGACGCCTGGACAGAAACCGACAACCGAGCTATCGCTGAGACTGAAGCCCGTCGAAAAGCATACAATTCCTTCCACGGGCACATCTCCCGCCTCGATCGCCATTGCGATGCCCTGAAACTCCTCACGCTCCTCGTCGACTACTCCCGCGCTGGATCTGGAACTGCCAGCACTGACGACTTCCACCGCTTCGCTCGGGTCAAGAGTCTCACAGAAGCCTTGCAATTACGCAGCCAACTCACCACGATCGTGGCTGCGAATAATCCTGGCTCCATACCCTCCATCGCCAAACTTTCCGATCCAAGCAAATCTCAGACGAGTCTCCTACGCCAGATCATCGCAGCGGGGTATATCGACCAGGTCGCCATTCGAGCAGACCTGTCACCCACACCGCCAAGTGGAAACCGCAAGCCCAAGCGCGTGATCGACGTGCCGTATATCACGCTATTCCCTTCCGCCATGAACAACGACAATCACGAGCCAGAAGCAGAGACGGCCGACACCACCACCACGACGCAATACGTGTACATCCACCCATCTTCCCTCCTCACGCACACCTCGATGCCCACACTCCCTCAATACCTCATCTACTCGCACCTTTCGCGGGCTGCGCCCTCCAGTATCGCGGGCCCCAAAGCTGCCAAAATCCGAATGCATCCGCTCACGCCAGTCAGTGCGGCACAGCTCATTACACTGACTCAGGGAACGCCGCTGCTGGAGGAAGGAAAAGCTGTGGGTCGCATTGATGTACTGCCGAGGGATGAGAAGGGAAGAGAGAGGAGGAATGTCACGACTGTGCCGTTCTTGAAGGGTGATGCAGGATCGACAGGCTGGCCGTTGGGAGCCGCGAGGAAAGGAACGCAGGTGAGAGTGCCGGGGAAGGGGTGGGTGGCTGAGACATAAGGTCGGGAGGCGGGTAGAAACAGAACGACAGACACAGGTACCAAGTCGGCTTGTGTCACTATTTAGATTTTTGGGTAATGAGTCTCCATGTCGCATTCGCGTCGACGATGGGTGCGAGACCTTCACGCCGCTCACAACATGATTAGAGGATTGAGATTCAAGGACCGCGGAAGTGTTGATTCATCATACATTGGCACCTCCGAAAGAGACATCCGAAGATCTGTCTAGTCTACAACCCATCCTGCAAACGCCATTCCCACCATATCTCCGTCATTATACCCATTTAGTACACAATCATGCTCCATCCCACGGCCTCGTCTTTTCCAGACCTAAACCGAGCGCCCGCTCGAGCCCTCATACCCCTCCCCATCATGCCCACTCGATAAGCCCGATACCTCGACCTCCTTCTCCGCCTGTGTCTCTGTATCTGCAACCTCACCCTCCTGATCCACCATCGCCTCCTTCGCAGTGACCTTCGGCAGCAACACCGCCGGGTCAATGATGTTGTAAACACCCACCGCCAACACCATCATACCTCCATCCAGCGCAATGAAGTACCTCTCGTGCGTAATCAGATACCCAGACCATCCCTGCAACAGCTCAATAGATCTGTAAATACTCCTGATGACGATAACCAGAATGCTGAACCCAAGAGCATATATACACTTGCTCGTGGCCCCCGGCTTCTCCATGCCCACTGACCTGCGTACAAAATCCAGCGCAAAAACCACAAACACAAGCATCGTCGCCAATTGGAACAAGATCCCGGCAACCATGATGTGCGTGCCGACTTTTGTCGAGGTGCCCCGCGTGGATGCAACGGAGGCGGACCCGCCGCCAATGGCTTGGATGACGAGCGAGATTACGTCGAAGGTGGAGAAGATGATGACGTACATTCGCGGGGAGAGGAGGGAGGAGCGACGGCCGACGATGCGGATGAGGGCGCCGAGGGTGATGTAGGCGGCTGCGGAGAAGAAGACGGGCGCGATGATGAGGGTGGTGATCTGCATCAGGAAGTCGTTCTAGAGGGAGAGGGAGGAGGCGTCAGTTCATCGTTCGATGAGTTTGCGGGCTGTGGAATGGAGGTGGTAGGAGGGAGGAAAGACTTACCTGACTATAAGGACATTGCGAACTCCCCGTTCTCCCCGCCCATCCTATGATTTCTGTAATAGCACCTGCAGCGAGGACGTAACTCGTCCAGCGGCGTTTGCGGACGGCTTGGAAGATGTGGCCGCAGAGGGAGAGACCGAAGAGGACGCAGAAGATGACACCGGCGGCAAGAGATGGGACATAGCCATAGGCAGTGTCGATGCCGGGGATGAGAGCGTGGCAGCCGGATTCGATCTCGTGGACTTGTTGGAGCGTGAGTGGCTTGCTGGACATGATGTGCGAGGGTGGTGTGGTTATAGTGGAGGGAGAAGGTGTTCTGGCTGACTGTGCTGAAGCAAGGTGCCGGGATGTGATAGTAATCAATCTTGAGGTTTGAGGCAGGCTCCTTCTTTCTTTGCTTTGAACGAGCTGGCACAGTAGCAACAAGTGAGGCCTGAACGTCGATAGAGCTTTTCTTTCAAAATTTACGAGGAGCGAGAGTGTGCTTCTTGTAAGACTTGAGAGTGATACACGAAGGACGAAGGACGAAGGACGAAGAGGCGAAGGTGGGATGACATGATATTTGCTGGAAAAGAGAGACGATACTTCGTACCTTACGGCCGCAAACAAGGATGAAGGATCGCCCAAGCACGCATTTAGCACGTGGCGGCGGTACATTGATACCACGGTAGAAATTAAGCATAAAAGCATAAAGCATAAAGCATAAAGCATTATGCGTGCGGGATAGGACCTTTGAACGGCTATCCTTGCTATTCTTTCGATCTTGCTGATATTATTGTAGACTGTTGCTATACTTCATGCTATGATGACACGCGATGAACCTGTTCAAGTTCATCCTACACCTCTCGAGCTTGTCGCATCACGATGGACTGCCCGGGTGGACACCGCGAAACCAGGGAAACGATATTCACCCAGGCAGCTTAGCATGGCCGGTGACTCCTAGAACCATGAAGACGTGCGTTTTCATCGAGTACTCTTGCCGCCAATATTACATTCTCTCATCGTAGTACCTTCTTGATCTATTCAAGTGCTGTAATCAATATTAATATCGTAATCATAAGTCTTCCCATGCTGTATACATCAATCATGCCCTCATTCCCATCACCGTCCCTATCTCATCACAACGCCACCTTGGGATCCAGCTTTCCCAATTTCGCACTCATCGCTTTCCCATCCAGCACAATCTCACTAATCAACTTCCCAGTCGCCGGCCCATTCTGAATGCCCCAACAACTATGTCCACTCCCCAATATCAACCCCTTCACATCTCTCACCTCACCAATAAACGGACCTTTATCTCCCTCGCACACAGGCAGATAGCACGCCTGACGCACGGTAACCTCGCCATCTCGCAGTTCGTCACTGATACTGCCCACATAATCCACAATATCCTGGCATCGATTGTCGTCTGTGACTACATCCTCTGTTGTTTCCGGAAGCGGCACCAAGTGGTCGCCTTCGCCGCAGGCGTAGATTTCATTGTTCGGCCGAGCGTAGATTTCTGGAGTCACGGTTTGGTAGCCAGACCGCTGCTTGTTTTTTGTTTCGCCGGTTCGAGAGAAGTTGGGAGGTAAGTCGATCGAGGTGAAGAGTGCATAGCCTGATACTGGGGCGGAGGGTCGGATCGTGACACTGTGAGCGCGTAGTCCACCAATCCGAGAGGCAGGGAATAGCCGTGAAGTCCACGGTCCAGCTGCGAGGACGACATGGGTAGCAGGGATGGTAGTCTCGGGCGATGAAGAGGCTGTAGAGGCATATGTGACTGATTTGACAGCAGAGGAAGGCGAATCAATCGATGTCACCCTCGCGCCAAGTACAATCTTGGCCCCTGCTTCCTCTGCGAGAGCAGCCATACTAGTCGTGAAGTGAAAAGGATGCACTTGTCCGGTATTGCTTTCATTGCCCATCTCATCATAACTGCGCACGGAGTCGTGGGAAATCCAGTCCAAGTCTTCCGGCAGTCCCGCAGCTCGCAGCAAGCCTAGCGCCTCTTTCGTACGTTTCTTGAGCGACACCCGCGCCTTTGTCTCATCGTCGGCTGGGAGTCCCTTAATGCTTGCGCCGCTTGAAGGCGTTGTCTTATCGGGGAGTTGTCGCCCTTTGCAGTCAATCTGTCCAACATTCAGGCGTCGATAGCCCCAGCGTTCAGCACCGTTGTGTTCAGCAGCAAGCTCAGCATGCAGACGGAAACTGAGTGGCACGATATTTGAAGGATACGCCCAGAGACCGAGGAGTCCACCAGCTTTCCCAGACGCGCCACCGGCTATCTTACTGACTTCGAGAAGGGTGATGGTGTGCTTGGCGGGATCGAAGGAGGGGTGACGAGTGAGGAAATATGCGGTTGTACATCCTATGATGCCTCCTCCGATGATAACTATGTTCTTTCTTTGATCTTCTGACGGCATGATGTGTAGTTGAGTTTGTACCGAAATGCTTGCGCTGGCTTCTGAGGTTGCCCACTGAAGATGAAGATGATATGTAGTCGTCTACCTTCCTAGTTGAGCGTAGCTTCCTCACTCGCGTAAAGTGGTTTCAGCGCGTCTTCCTCTTCCTTTTGAAACATCAACCACCTGACATCATGGCGAAGACTGAAGACGTACAGATTGCAGAGTCTTCTTCTACTGGTGCCCGCAATGGCCTCAAGCCTCAGACGAATGGAGCAGCAGCGAACTATGAACTGCCTTGGTGAGTGAGCTGAAATCCAACAACACCATGCACATCCTACTAACAGCACCACCGCAACAGGGTCGAAAAATACCGCCCCGTCTACCTCGACGACGTCGTCGGCAACACCGAAACCATCGCCCGCCTCAAAGTCATCGCCAAAGACGGAAACCTCCCACACATCATCATCTCAGGCATGCCCGGCATAGGCAAAACAACCTCCATCCTCTGTCTCGCGCGTCAAATGCTCGGTCCCGCCGTCTACAAAGAAGCCGTCCTGGAACTGAACGCATCCGACGAGCGCGGCATCGACGTCGTCCGCAATCGTATCAAGACATTCGCGCAGAAAAAGGTCACGTTACCAGCGGGACGGCACAAGCTGGTCATTTTGGATGAGGCTGATAGTATGACGAGCGGTGCGCAGCAAGCTCTGAGACGTACAATGGAGATATACAGTGGGACGACACGGTTCGCGTTTGCGTGTAATCAGGCAGGAAAGATCATCGAGCCGCTGCAGTCAAGATGTGCCATTCTGCGATATGCACGGCTGACTGATGGAGAGGTTGTCAGGCGACTGACTCAGATTTGCGCCGCGGAAGAGGTGCAGTACTCTGATGACGGGATTGCGGCACTGGTGTTCAGCGCCGAAGGAGATATGCGTCAGGCAATCAACAATCTACAGAGTACATGGACAGGCTCAGGCTTCGTATCTGGCGACAGCGTGTTCAAAGTAGTGGACTCACCTCATCCAATCAAAGTACAGGCCATGCTGAAGAACTGCGCCGAGGGCAAGGTGGACGCGAGTCTGGATATCCTGCGCGAGCTATGGGATCTGGGATATAGCAGCCACGACATCATCAGCACGATGTTCCGCGTCACGAAGAGTATGCCTGGGTTGACGGAGTATGGGCGTCTGGAGTTTGTGAGGGAGATTGGGTTCACGCACATGCGGATTCTGGAAGGAGTGCAGACGCTGTTGCAGCTGAGTGGGTGTGTGGCGAGGCTGAACAAGATTCATATGAAGCCCGAGTTGTTCAAGATGGATTGAGTAGAGCTGTAATCTACTGCAGGATCGACTACACGACCGGATGAGATTGACGACTGAATGCGTGACCGAACGGAACATACGAGCGAACGCGATCTGGAAGGAGAGAAAATTGAGGAACACGCTCGCACTTTCGACCTCAGCCGATGCTATGAGATGTCACTGCAGCTGCCCGCAGTCATAGAGCAAGAGTCAAGAAGCCCACGGACGAGAGAAAAACCATGAAGACTGTGCTCGGACTGATGCTCGAGGATTGTATTGAGGATGTAAAAGACCAGCCAGAGATTATGAGAGTCGAATATTTGCGATGAACCGAACAGCTGAGGCTCCATTGAACAGCCTGAACAGACCCAGAAGAAAGGTAAGGATGGCATTACGAAGAAATGCATTGACAAGCTCGATCAAATGGCCTCTTCATTCTGCCACCTCGTGCAAAAATGTGAATAGCATGCCAGGACATGATATGCAGGAAGCGAGGCTGGGTAACGAAGTAATGTACCGTGAGCTAGTAGGTAGCTATGCTATGAATCGAAGAGGGCAAAAAGACAACTTGCTCTGCTAATGCTGGATCAATACGTAATTCCAATGTTAGACACCTGACCAATCTATACCTTCGTCTGTAATACCGTGGTCGGATGTGCTACAGGTCAAGTCTATACCACGAGTAGAGTTCGTGATGAACGTTGGTAAGGACCGCCAAGTCGGAGACCGGACCGCCCGTCCGCGCCTTCTTTTGTCTCCCTCCCTGGATGTGATGTGATGGATGACGCCTGATTAAGCGTCATGGATATCTCACTTTCCCATCACCCTTCGTATCGTGTTCCGCCATGCCGTGCTCAATTCCAACCCCCTTCGTCTCTACCCACCTCTTCTCGACATACTACCACACTCTACTGCTGCATTACCTATACTTCGTACACAAGTTAACATCACCATATCTCAATCCCAGCACGTCATCCATAAGCCAGCCTAAACTTGACACTCGAAGCCAAGGGCTATAGCTACGCAGCGGAACCTCGACGGGCGAATACAGCACAAGGAAGCAGGGGGGTAAAACAAAGAAAAGGCAGAAAGAGCAAGCAAACATGACACAATCACCAGGACAGTTCGTGTATGTTTCTCCCTTCTGCCTTATCCTCTTCTCCTACACCGTCTCTCCCTGCCCTGACCCCTGCCTCACCTTGCCTTTCCCGCGACCGCGCCCGTGTTCCTGCTTACCCTCTACGACCCACAAGCAAATCGTGAGCATCCTCAACCCATCAAGACACCGACTGACCATTGTTATCCTATCAGACGCACCCCAGCAGGCATGGTCCTCCTCGCCTCCGGCACCGTGGCAGCCTACCTCTTCGCCACGCGCAGCACGGTCGCCAAGGAAGCGGGCGGCATGAAGAACTTGCAGAGCATAAAAGGCGAATTCACGGAAACTAGTCCTGTGGCGGCTAATAGTCCGGGTGGGCCTGGGGGGAGTAATGCGAAATGAGGGGAAGTTGGGAAGGAGAGGGGAAGTGAGGAGATGAAGAAAGAAGGAAGAAAACGGGATGAACAAAGGAAGAAACGAAAGGAAAGAAGAATGTTGGAGGTATTCAAGCGTTGATCGAGAAAGATCGGGAAAGAGTTCAGAGCAGGCGGAACGAGGACGAGGAATAACTCTGTTCAAGTGGAGCTATTCATGCCGGACTCACATTTTACTGTCATCAGTCTCACGTGAATGTTTTGACGCCAATCTATGTCCAAGGCGAACGTTGGACAATGAGTCCGTTCTAGTAGTTAAAGTTTCGAGTGATGCATCGACAGAATCGCGTCTGCACTCATTGACGCCGTGATTTCAGACGTATCCCGTCGAGCATTCGCGATATCGCGGATCGACAAGGACTGAGGAGCTTCTTCTTTGTCTTCCTACTGCCCTCGTCGTATCTTCTGCATTACCCTTCGAAGAGGTCAATGCCCTTCAGCTCTTCTTCCTCGTTCTCATCAATGACCTCCAACATCACATTGATAGCATCCCCGAGCCAGGCTTTGTTAGTCTGCTCAGTAACCATATGTTAGTCTGCTCAGTAACCATATGATTTCAAGCATCCAACGAAAGATTCGTCTCCATCCATTCGAACGACTCTGCTTGCCGAGCCACGTATCCCTTCGTAAACAAGAGCGCAGTCATCCGTCTGAAGTCTGCCAAATCGACGGGAGCTTGGTCATATTGGAACCCGGCACCCTCAATATGAGATCGCATGATAAATAGCGGAGTACTGTGGAAGGTGTTGCGATCACTCGCTGTGGCATGGGTAAGGACCGCATCTAGGTCGTAGGTCGTGGTTGATAGAGGTCCTGAGAGCCTGACGGCACAACGAGTTGTTGTACCTTGTTTCAAGTTTCGTCTCAGTGTGGGGTCCATCGGATCTTTTCCAGCAGCAATTGTGAAGACAGTTCTGCCAGCAGGCCTGAGAATCTTGGAAGCTCGTAACGTAGCAAAGCTTCTGCACTGGATAGTCGCTGTGCTAGATAGGCTTTCCATATCGTTGTCAATGAAATCGCATGGCAAGACGAAAGCTAGTGCGTGTTAAGATGTGAACGGAGCTGCCAGAGGACTTTATACCAGATAGCTGAGCACGACAGATATCAAAGCTTCTTTCGTGTGCGACCGTCGATACTGTAAGAAGTCTAACCCGGACCTTGAATTGCTGAAAAGCTTGTTCTTGAATCTTGGAAGAGGGGACAAACATTAGTGACGTGCTAGGTGACTCGGTTCCGATGCCTTTCAATGAAGACCATGCACCCTTCTATATCATGAACGCGCTCTCCTCGCCGCGGTGCGCTTTGGACGTCATTGCTCCGATTTACTGTACTGTGGACAATGCATACGGCAAGTGTTGCGTGAGTGTTTGCAGCTTGAACTACCGTAAGATGACGATTTCTGCCATGGTCTGACTTGCTTGAGATCTGGAAGTGTGCTTACAGAACACATGTCTGGCCAACTCAATGACCGTACTTCAGACTCTTTAGCCTGGCTATGAGCCTGGCGTGGTACTTTGTAGATTCTGCGACGTACTGGATAGCATAAATGCCCACGAGGTTCTGCTTAAGATGTTCATGCGCAGCTTTAGAGAAGTGTACAGTTCTCCACGCCGAGTGTCCAGTATTACCCATAGTCATACGTGCACACGACACGAGTCCGGGAGCAAACCCAAGAAATCTTAAACCACGCTCTGGTCCATGCACAACATCTGGCCAGAGAGTATTCTGCTCTCCATGAAGTTTCGCCAGCCGTTCGTTATTCCATAACTCAGAGCAGGGTAACCCTGGACTGTCCATCGGTGCAGCAGGACGCTCGTTTACTATTTGCTGTACAGTCGTCTTCCAAGATTCAATGATCGCCTTCGGAACGCAAAATCCGCGCTGACCAGCCGATGCGGGAGTAGATGTGGCGAATTGGAGCATTAGAATGCCGGCGTAACCTTCATCATTGCAACGCCACATGTGTTCGAGTCCGGCACAGCCTTCACTTGTTCCAGTAGCAACCATCGTGGCTCTAAACACGGCGCATGAGAAGGCGCGAGTCGCGCTGAATTCTGTATGAAACCTCTTGTAGGGTGCCAGATCGTTCATTCGCTCATGGTAAGGAACGGCAATGAGATTATGCAGAAGACTGCTTGATAGTGTATCGTCATACAGCGCAGGAGTGGTACCGTAGAATGAATGCGCTGTACTCGTCTGATCAGGCGTCCAATTAGCATCCTGGTCGTCGAGAAGATGGTATTCAGATCCGTGTTCCGTCATGAAGTTTTTCCAGGCTTTCTTCAGAGTCTTGCCACGGAGCGTGATTTGGCGGACTTCTAGCGTGGTCTGTGTGTCTCCTGTAGCGTGCCCTGTGTATCTCCTAGTGTCCACTGGGACGCTCCCGTTCAACATTGTGTCAACGAGTATCTCGAGCCAACTACTGTAGGATTGCATGGCGACGAGATCGTCCACGAGTGCTGCAGAGAGTTGCGCCTTCAACCAGGCAAAAGATTGTCGTTGACGTTCCAAAAAGCTCTCGCTGAAGAGTGCCGTGCTAAGCTGCCTGAAATCATCAAGACTGCCAGGCGGTTTCTCGAGGTCTTCGAAGCCAGCCGTACTAGCATAGGCTGTGAGGTAGTAGAAAGTATTGCCACGTACATCGTCCAAATCTGGAGCCACGTCCAAGTGGGCATTGATCACACTGGTGATGTTACTACGAAGCCATGCACATTTGGCCATCAGAGCGGTTGGAAGTGATATCTGAAGGGCCTCTGGAATACGAGCCTGATGTGGAAGGATGCGTCAAATAAGGGAGTGGATAGGTCCGCTTATGAAGAGCGAACGTGGGTTGTCGAGGTAACCTGAAAGTCAAATTCTAGTCTCTGTCAGACTTGGGGCCGCGGTCAATGCATGCACTGCCAGCAATGACGCTCTTAGTTCTTCAATCTATCCGCATCTCATCTAGAATTCATTTAATCACGGCTCAGATCGACTTCGATTTACCAGACAATTTCCAGAGTCCAAAAGATCTATAGAAGAACAGATCCTGCGAATGTGTCAACACAATCTGTCAGTGAAGCCACCATGATGAGCATGACTTACCAACAATCTCATGCCGAATGGAACATAATTCATGACATAGTAGATTATCCACGACATCTTGCCTTCCCAGATCTCCCGCTTCTTCTGTAGAATCTGAGGTACCACGCGTCGTGCAAACTCCTCGGCTGGCACTGAGTTTACCTGGCTGTACATGAGACGTTTCTCATATTCTGCTTGCACCGGTTGGTACAGTGAAGACGACGGCAGCTGGCGATGGACGCGAGATAGGTTACTTTTCACTCCGCCTGCAACGACGAGCACCACGTTGACGCCGAAAGGTGCGACCTCCTGAAAAGTCATTAGAATATGAATACACAATACTCACAGAAGGGCTACCTACAGTCCGCAAAGTATTCGAGTAAGCATGTAGAGCTGCCTTGCTTGCATTGTAACCAGCACTGAAGATATACGGCATTGACCCGGTCAGACTACCAATCTGCGCAATCGTACCCTTTGCCTCAATCAAAAGCGGAATGAATGTCTGGCACATCCGCATGACTCCGAACACATTCGCCTCGAACAAGTTGTGAACTTCTTCATCGTCAATGTCAAGTGCCGGCACTGTGTAGTTGGAGCCGGCATTATTCACTAAATAGTCGAGGCGACCCCCAGTAAGCGAGGAGACCTGTTCTCGGAGTGCCTTCACACTTTCGACCTTGTGTACTTCAAGCGCTAAAGTGGTGATGCCGAGAACGGCGAGCGAAGAGATGCTGTCAGGATTGCGGGCAGTGGCAAAGACACGAAAGCCACGGGAGTGGAAATCAAGTGCCAGTGCGTGCCCAATGCCGCCAATTGAGCAGCCTGCGCATGATCTTAGTCGGAAGGTTCTGCCTGGTGGCTGCGTGCAGAGTGACACAACAATACACGTACCTGTGATGAGTATTGTCTGCCTCTGATCCGCCATTTTGGTCACGAGGTGAAGACTGTGCGGTACTGGTGGTGAGATGTCAGGCAGTTTCAGCTTGTCTAAGTCTGGGTTGAGAACTGGAGCTATAACAGTGCGTGGGAAAAAACTTCGGGCTTTATCACAATGTAAGTTTAGGTAAGAACACAGATATCTGTAAGCAGTGCTTGCTATCGATCGAGGAAGGAGGGAGGAGCGTGGGAGAGGAGGGGAGGGAAGGGCTGGGGGAAGAGAAGAGAAAGAGACGTTTTTGACAGGGTTGTGCAAAGTGACAAATGAGTTGGTGACGTCGAACCTCTTCTCCAATGCAGGAGAATAACAAATCAACAACAATGTCGCGAGATTAATGGCTGTGACAAGAGGACTTCCATATCCCTACTATGTCCCGCGTAGCAAGGGCTCTCCCCAGTCAAACTAATGCTCGTGACTCACTCGAGCTTGCTTCCCTAGCATCCTCATCTCCAGGCTCTTCCCGCCGCGGTTCTCAGGACACCTCCGCTTCCTCCCCTTCTGGACCTCCATCTTCTCGCAAGCTTTCTTTGGACGATGATGACCCTATAGCCTCTACCTCTGATCAGCCCCAGCGGGGTACTAGAAACCACTCCATCTCCAGCGCCTTTGATTTTGCTCCTCCACTTTCTCCTATCGCCAATCGCGGTGGCTACACATCCATTGGTGCCTCATATCATCCTAGTGCTGCCACCGATGGTCAATCACTCGAGAAGAACAAGAGTCTGACATTCCTCAATGGGCTCTCACTTGTCATAGGACTGATAATAGGTTCTGGTATCTTTTCTGCCCCAAGCCAGGTCAACGTGAATGCAGGAAGTCCGGGTGCTTCACTTATTGTCTGGATGGTAGCTGGACTACTGGCCTGGACTGGGGCATCAAGCTATGCGGAATTGGGGAACGCCATCCCGCTCAATGGAGGATCGCAGCAATACCTGACCAAGATCTTTGGAGAACTTGCTGGTTTTCTATACAGCTGGTGTGCCGTATGCGTCCTAAAGCCAGGCTCTGCCGCAATCATCGCCATCATTATGGGCGAATACATCATCCGCGCTTTCACAGGCGCCGAAGCTGATCAAGTCAGTCTGCTGGTTAGCAAAGGCGTGGCTATTGCAGGGCTCGTGCTGGTCACGCTGCTGAATACTGTTTCGACACGACTAGCGGCAGGATCCGCTGACTTTTTCTTGTTCTTCAAATTCTTTGCGCTTGTGGGGGTGGCCGTGATTGGGATCGTTGTGGCAGTGACTGGATTCTCGTGGCAGAATGATGCAGCGACAGATTGGAAGACTAAAGACTGGTTTGAAGGGACAAAGACGGATCTGTCGAATCTGGCTGTTGCGCTTTATGCTGGACTTTGGGCATTCGACGGCTGGGATAATGTGCGTGCTGTCGTGCAAGAGACTCGCCATCTAGGCACTAACCCAGCATAGGTCAACTTTGTCACTGGAGAACTCGTCAACCCTTCGCGCGACCTTTCTCGCATCGTCCACACCACTTTCCCTCTCGTCATTACAGCCTACCTCCTCGCAAACACAGCCTACTTCCTTGTCCTCCCCTTCAGCGTCTCCTTCATCAGCGAGACCATCGCCGTCGCCTTCGGAAACCAAGTCCTCGGCCCCATCGGCGCCCTCATCTTCTGCATCCTCGTCTCCGGCAGCTGCTTCGGTGCGCTAAACGCCACCACCTTCACAAGCAGTCGGCTCTACTTTGCCGCCGCAAAAGAAGGCTATCTTCCCTCTATCATCGGTACTCTCGGCATCTCCGCCGTCCGCCGTTCATCTATTTCCAACGCTCACCTTTCGACGCGCTCCTCTCGCCAGAACACGTCGTCCCAGCTCTTCAACACCCCCATCCCGGCACTTCTCCTCAACCTTACACTTACCAGCATCTACATCGCTCTCGGATCCTTTGGCACCCTCGTCACTTTCTACGGCGTCGCAGGCTACCTTTTCTACTTCCTCACCGTCCTCGGCTTACTCGTCTTACGTGTGCGTGAACCCGCACTGGAACGACCGTACCGGTGCTGGATCGTCACGCCGATTGTCTTTTGCTGCGTCAGCTTGTTCCTGCTCAGTCGTAGCGTGGTCGCGCAGCCTTTGAGCAGTATGAGCGTCGTGGGGTTTTTGATCGCAGGGACGGGAGTGTTCTATTGGCGGGTACGGCCGATGGATGGAGGGATAAAAGGCATGATGGAGGAACTACGAAATTCGAAAGGGAGGGGCTGGATGTTCTGGAGGCGGGGAAGGACGTAAGGTAGTGTAGGAAATGTACCACTGCTACCGCTGCTCCTTGTACGATGTGACGAAGTCTTTCAGCATGCTTGACATGACAGTTGGTCTGCGTGAAGTGAAGTGCCGCAACCATCGTGGCTTGGCTACCGTATCTAGATCGAAAGTCTGAATGTCAAAATCCTCACGGCACTCTCCCCAGGATGCTGTTGAGCTTTTAGTTCTGCAGCAGTGCAACTCTGATGATACCATCAGCCCAGCCATCTACTACACAACTCGCTCATGCCATCAACGCGGTCGGTCGCCCGCCGAAGCTTGATAGCTGGTCGCCCACATTCCACAACCTGGCAGCTTGGATCGGGCGCCACGAAGATCTCCATGTGGAGAGAGGTAATTGGAGACTGGACAACACGCAGCCGACCGGCACCGCTACGTCAGCACATCCATCGCCCACCAAGGAGCCCGACAAAGCGCCGAGAAGCATCGCAGGATGGGCGTCCACATCTTCGCCCCGTGAAGTATGGAGTACAAGTCTCAGAGGAGGATACTGTGGCTGTCGCGGCCAAGGATTGAGGCAAGGCGCAAGAATGCCACTCCAGATACAAACGTGTTGAAACGTGCTTGGAACGTGCTTGGAACAGTATGCTAGCGTACTGTCTTCCATGCATGCTTTTCTGTGCACGACATGGCAGGGAGGCCGAAAGAGGGCTGAAGGAGGGATGAAGGAGGGCTGAAGAGTGCCGTACGTGATCACGTAGCGCGAGTATCGTATGAGGTAAGGCGAAGACTGGTCGAGGTGCATATCGGGAATGACAAGAAGAACCTCGGTGCTGCCATTGTCAAGCTAGGTCTCCGTCCGCCAAGAGGCAGTCCTGCATTGTCTATGAGTCTGTCCCCTCCCCTCATCCAGTGCAGGCAGACTCCCAGCTCCCAGCTCCCAGCTCCCAGCCCCGGCACCCACCCATTCCAAACCACCCTCTCACTCCACGAGCAATTCAGTAACTCGTCGCCTGCGGCATCACGACCGGAAACGCCGGATCCGGCGCCACAAAGACCTCCCAATCCACGCCTCTCTGCCTCGTCTGCCCCGTGCTCTCATCTATGAAGTATGCCTCCGGCTCAAAATCCTGCACCTGCTTCCACCTCCTCACCATCGCGCGCCAATAACACGCTTCCGCCGCCGGCGTCAAATACCGATCCCGAAACACCGCAGCCGACCTCATGGCGATCCGTTCCGCCTCCTCCGGCCGCTCGCGAAAATATCGCATCGTCCCCTCCAAATCCCTCCAGTCGTTCCGCGCGGCTATGTAATTCTGCTCCGGCCCCGACGCCTGCAGGAGGTGGTAATAGTGCGCGTTGAAGGTCAGGTTGTGAATCACAGTCGCGGAGGCGCAGTTGTGCAGATAGCGCAGCCGGCCGGACCACGAATTGCCCTCGGTGTGGATGGGGAACTGGTAGCCGCAGAACTCGGCCATGTGCATGCGGTTCTCCGGGTGGCGGCCCATGTCGAGGACGTCGGCCCAAGGGGCGCCGGCGGTGGCGTTTATGAGAGCCTTGCGGACTTTGTTGAGGGAGATTGACCCGCGCCAGACGGCTCGGGGGTCTTTTGTGGAGAAGGGCTTTTCGTATTGGGGAAGACGTGAGCGGAAGGAGATGTAGGAGCCGAGGTCGGCGTTTGGGAAGGCCTGGACTGGGTTAGAAGTGGTTGATGGGAGAGGTGGTTGGGCGGGGTTAGAGGTGTGAAGAGGATCGCAGATGGACCACAGTCTGCTAGATCGGAAGTCTGGAATAGCATTGAAGAGAGTGCTGTAAGGATTCTGCGCAGACCTCTGATCTGTGACAGTATGGTCGGAAATTCGCTGCACGGAGGAGGATTCACTCACCCATCCATCAAAGTCAGGCATCAGCCACGTTCTGCTATTATTGTACGGCCGCGTCCAACCCCATACGACACGATTCGCAGGTGCTTCATGCGTAGGCGTGTCTTCAATGTCGATTGTAAACTCTACATTAGGTAGAGTGCGCGGATCTGGTATCGAGATGATGGCACGATACAGGCTGGAGAGACCTGCAAGAGCTCTGGCACGATTGCATGCGCCGAGCTTTTCGTCAATGATGTACAACTGGGAACAATGTTAGCGGTGGAAATGTCAATTGGCAAGTGGTAGCCCTACCTGACCAGAGTGAATAAGCACACGCAATTGGCTGTGCGAGAAGATTGTATGATTTTGTAGAATGGCGAGCTGACTTTGCTTGACCGAGCGGAGACCAAGGACGTCTCGAGTTTCGTCGAGTCCTTCGTACAGCCGTGGGAAGGCCGCCTGGGGTTGATGTTAGTGCTTGAATATGCAGTTGACAAATGCAAGACAAACATCGCATTGCCATTCCGACATCCCTAGATTGCGAGCATCGCGTGCTACGTCGAATTGCCACACACCTGGCCTCTGAAAGTGTGGATGATGACGTTGTAGTGGTGTTTGTGATTGCTGCGAGCCGGAAGAAAGAGTGATTGACGCCGCGAGCACCACGATTGCTAGAATGGCGAGGACACTGACAGTGACCAATCTGACTTTGGTGGACGATTGCTTCGCACCCTCACGCATCCATTTTGGTTGAAGCGCGTCCATGGCCTTTGTTGACGCGACTCGAAATGCTCTTGTTATTGTTGTGGCTGTGAGATCATGCTCTATAGCTTCAGTTCCGAGTGTTGCGATTTGTTGCAGTGCCTTTCTCTGCCACACAGAACCCTAAGGTGTCTGCAAGAGAAGGATGAGGATTGCATCGATCCTCAATGGCAAAAGTTGGTCGAGGTCGAGGTCGCACGAGCCCCAGCTGGTTTCGCCCCCTGACCTTGGCCTTGTTTTTGGAGGAATTCGTCATTTTATTTGTCCGCGGAAAGTCGTGAAAACTTGCATTCCCAGCAAGAAGGCAGAATCTGTATTGCCATGGTTTGAATTGACCACAATATACGAATACGACTGTAACTATCAACCACAAAGTCAACCTCGTTTCAGACTGATCTCAAAGCATAGCATGTCGTTTCATCACTTGACTCAGGACGCGCGATGAGTTCAGAGTTTCACGCCAAACAAGCCTTTCACCCCTGTGGATCTCCCGTCTCCCGTCAAAGCGCCGTCCTTTCCGAAACTCAATCTGTCTCCCTGATAGAGACTTAAGCGCGCAAACACCTGTAACGCCTATACTAAGTGCTGTTCGCTGATATCATGTTTGCTCCTGCGTACGCAGGGATTCGACATAGCACACGACTGTGGCTCAACATATGATTCTTCTCTGATCGTTCGTATCGTGTAGCACAGCCCGCAACGTGTGCGGCACAAGCGCAGAAACAAGTACACCTACGCACCAACTGCTGGCTCACAGCTATATAGCCCTAGGCACGGCAATCCCTCACCTTTGCACGCGCCCACGCAAGGTGCACAGGCATGAAGGCAGTCATGTAGAGCGATATGCTCGAGCATGCCCGAATATACTTGGACCGAATATACTTGGATTTGCTTGGGGCTGGCTTGCTTGCTTTGCGTGGCGTGCCAGGTCAGATACCTCGACGCCGGCCGGTGCGGTGGTACATTCACAGGAGGACAGAAGTCTGGGAATGTCAAGGAGTGCGCCATACGTATCCTGGTACGGTATGGTCTATCGCAGATGTCCTCGGAAGCAGAGTACTCCTGCCGACCTCCACTCCACATGCCGCCAACCCACTCACCCCGCGCTCTCCTTCCCTTTCCCCTCCTCCTCCTCCTCCTCCTCTTCCTCCATCTCAATCAAGCTATCACTCATCACCCTCAAAATCCTACAATACCCCCTGACATTCCACTTGGCCACGCTCTTCATCAGGTTCGCATAATCCAGCAATATCCTCCTCGCAGAGCTATACCCACCGCGATGCAGTGCCCCGTTGAACGTTACGGTGCCAGAGTGTGTTATGAAGTGTTTGGCCGGTGATGCCGTGGATGCGGTGTGAGAATCATGAGGCAGGGGCGTTGGCGAAGCGTAGATGCTGTCGACGGACATGGCTTCTGCGCCAATGAGCGTCCAGTCGACAGGGTCGAGGAGTTCGAAGAGATCTTCATCATCAGGACGCGGCGTAGTCGTCCTCGTCGTTGTCGTCGTCGACGGCATGCCGTTCGCTGCTCCTGCCGCATTCATCGCCATCCCACTTCCCACCGCCCCCGCATCCGCACCCACGCTCGCCCTCCCAC
>Ga0058698_10000366_pt1 | contig 26034 bp, 18 predicted proteins | sample AgamicAsSfe_FD_67288 | JGI IMG/M metagenome (GOLD analysis project Ga0058698, IMG submission 67288) | Agave microbial communities from Guanajuato, Mexico - As.Sf.e | ecosystem: Host-associated > Plants > Phyllosphere > Phylloplane/Leaf | place: Guanajuato, Mexico | collected 2012-05-30
GTCTCTCCTCCGCCCCCTCCGCCGCCTCGATAGAAACATCGTCGACAGCAGCGCCTTGGGCAGTATGCGCAAGACAGATGCCAAGACGGCGGTGGAGAGGTTGTGCAATAGGCTGGAGTATGGCGTCAAAGTCGGCGGGAGGGCGAGCAAAGGCCTCGGTGGACTGGACGGTGCGGAGGGAGATGGAGGGGAAGTGGGAGGAGCCGGAATGGAGAGGGGACGGGCGAGTCTTGATGGCTGGGCTGTGAGGAGTGGAAGATGGGGCAAGGGTGGGGAAGGAGAGGGGAAGGTTTTGATCGATGAGGAGACGGTGGAGGTGGAGTGAGGTGAGGTGGGAAAGGGGCTGGTTGTTCAGTTTGAGGAGTGTGTATACGACTTCATGATTGTAGGATTGCCATGCCAATGAGCTGTGCACGGATAGACACAGGACAGGCGTCATCGGAAAGCATGTACATATCAAGTGAGCTGGACGAATAGTACATAAAGTTTGCATTGTCATTGATTCATGTTATACCACATTCGTCCACTCTGGCTATGTGGTCGTCATGATTGTAGGGTTAGCGACCTATAATCACAACATTTGTGATGTTTGGCGCCATATCATGCAAATATCTTCGTCAATGTTACCCAACCTGAACACCATACCATGTCATGTGTTTTCGCAATCCGCAGAATGCAATCTCTACTTCCCACCACCTACAAACCACCCCTTGATCCAGCCCAGCACGCCTTTCTTCTGCTGCGTTGCACCATCAAAGTAGTCGTCCCTGCTATCAGCCGCACTATCCCCATGATGCACATCATCACGCTCATCATCCGCCCCATCGTGCACCGCCTCCTCCTCCCCATCCCCCTCCGGCCTCGACGCCCTCCTCCTAATCTTGCCCCTCTTCTTCTTCCTCTTCAGCTCTTTCCTCACCTCGGGCGTCATCGGCAAACTCGCGCTTCTATACCTACTCCCCCACTTCCTGCGCCGACTCAGCGTATCTGTGCCGTTTCCGCCGAAGAAGTTGATAGATGTGAGCGCGCCAGGGCTGGATATGGAGTCGTAGTGTCTTGGAGCGGCGAGGGTGGAGGCGCGACGAGGGCCGGAGGTCAAGAGGGTTGGTGAGATCAGCGGGGAGGTGGCGGAGGAGGCGGGGACGGTCGTGCTGGGGAGAGAGAGCAGGCGTTGGCGGGAGCGGGAGGACTTGAGGTGGAGGTTGTGCGGGTTCAGGGTATTGTAGGCTGTGGGTGTTGGGGTCGGAGCGCCGAGGACGCTGGAAGGGGCGAGGAGAGGCGTGTCTTCATTGGTTAGAGGGGCGGGTGGGAAGGTGTTGTCGCTGGTGGACACGAGAGTGTTTGAGTCGTCGTCGCTGTCGTCGTCGTCGTCGTCGTCGTAGTCGTCTGATTCTGACTCTGTGCTGGTGTCTTCGAGGAGGGACATCCCTGGTGTGAGCAGCGTGTGTGCGTCGGGTAGTGGTACGACATCTCCATCTTCGTCAATGCGCCAGCTGAGTGCCAAGACACCCATGAGAAGGATGACAGTACCGACAGCAATCAAGCCCGCGTGAAGTGCTGGCAGGCGAGACGTCTGCTGGAAATAAATGAGGCCGTCCAATATGGCTACGATATTGTAGATGCAGAAGACGAAAGGGTAGAGGACCGAGGTCGAGCAGAGCTTGAGGCCCCGGTGGAGGTAGTAAAGCTGAGTTAGAGCAAAGAAAACCAGGGATAGCAGAATCGCCCATGATTGCCAGCGGTCGAATTGATTATGATGGTCGGCGATTGTCCGCACGAGAAGCTCGACAGCTGATTTAGCCACAAGGAGAGAGTGTGCAGCTAGAATGCCACTACTGAATCCGAAACACATTCCTCGCCATATTCGCACCCTGTGTGAATGTATGTTTTGCAGTCGAGATAGTAACAGCTCTCCGACTAGAGCGAGGACCACGACGAGTAGAGTACCAACCATCCATAGAATGAACTGCGTCCGGCTGAGAAGGTAGAGAAGCTGAGAAAGTGAATGGCTGGGCTCGGGAAGAGCTCCATATGCTGCGATGAGAACAGCTCCTCCAGCGACTAATATCGTGCCAGCAAATGACCAGCGTGTGAACGGCTCACTGAGAATGAGAGCTGCGCAGATGGTGTTGAACACAAGGCCCGAAGCTTGGAGGGTAGAGAGGACAGGTAGAGGTAGAGTCGTGATCTGGATAGTGCTTCCGACGAGGTTTGCAATGACAAACATGAGCATGCCGATCTGCCATCTTCGGCGACGATATGCGGGACGGCGAAGTTCAGCATCCTCTTTCGAGTCTTCCAGTAAATGTGATTTGCGCTGGAGAGTGAGGCCCACGCTCTGAATGCCAGTTGAGAGCAGTCCGACAACAATACCGAGCTGTCCAGAATTGTCAGCAGAGTCACTATTTGTGCAGGAAACTGAACTAGCTCACAGCCACGCTGCCTGCTGGTGATAGATCGGGTGCTTTCATTGTGTTCATGTTGATGTAGAGAGGCGCAAGAGAGCGTAGAGCGGAGGAGTATTAGGGAGATCTCAAGTCTGGTGTGGCATCTTCATCCAGTCTTGGTATTCATGGACGGTGCTCCTGCGGGCGGGCAGCAGAGCTACGAGTGAAGGAGCGGCGGTTGTGACTTGGGATAGTGGAATAAGTTGTTGTTGATGATGTATGTCTCGTACTCTCTCGTTTCACAATTGAGCACGTGGAAGTGACGCCCGTTCCACGATAGCGAGGACGCTATCTAGCTCAACCTCAATCACAAAGACAGGAGCGCATACAACACCGTACACTACACCGCCAGACAACCTGATACAGTTGGCGCACATACAAACTACAGTTATCGATCGATCTAATCAGTTCTCGACTGCTGCACAACACATTATCTCTTTCGATCACCCAAAGATCAGCCCAACATGTCTCAAGGCATGTCCGACGACCAGGTACAGCTTGTGCATAGGAAGAGAACAGACACGGCACTCGACTAATACTGCTACTCAGGTGGCTAGCGAGCTGAAGAAGATGACTGCCTTCATTCGGCAGGAAGCTCTAGAGAAGGCCCGCGAAATCCAGATCAAGGCCGACGAGGAGTTCGCCATTGAAAAGTCAAAGCTCGTTCGCGAGGAGACATCCTCAATTGATACACAATATGAGAAGAAGTTCAAGCAGGCCGGCATGACTCAGCAAATTACACGATCTACAGTACAGAACAAGTCTCGTCTACGGCTGCTTGGCGGTCGCCAGGAACTATTGGACGACCTATTTGAGAAGGCAAGAGGCAAGCTGGGCGACTACAACTCCGGGGACAAGTACCAGGAAATTGTCAAGAATCTGATGCTTGAGGGATTATACGCGCTCAATGAGAATAAGGTGATCGTGCGGGCAAGGCAGGCTGACTACGATGTCGTGCGGAAAGCGATTGGAGATGCTCAGAATGAGTTCAAGGACAAGGCGAAGCACGATGTCACAATTGATATCGACGAGAAGCACCCAGTGCCAGAAGGGTCGTAAGTCGACGCCAGACTTCCAATCTAGTACTTGATATGCTAACAAAGGCAGGACTGGTGGTGTCACTATCGTCGGTGGGAATGGCAAGATTGAGATTTTCAACACCTTCGAGGACCGTCTGAGCCTCTTGCAAGAGGACGCTCTGCCGCAGATCAGAGCGACTCTTTTCGGCGAGAACCCTAACAGGAAGTTTAAGGATTAGACAGAGGTGGTAGACCAGGAGGAAGTGTTTGCTTGGCCACACACCGGGCTGTAGATATCTCGCTTCAAAAATTGCAAAGAGCTGTCAACTCCCTTACGAAGCAGAACTGGACAGACCTAAGGAGTTACATTGTCATTGAATGCTATGGCTTTGCGGTAAAAAAGGGGTAATTTCACTTTACGCGCCTAATTGGGAACGACCCGCTAGGACCTTTTACATGCGTGTTGTAGTCTCGCCCGCATATTGTTCTTTCTTTCTCGCCACAACACTTCAATTTAGCGACAGAGTACCTCAAGACGTCCTGTCTCTTGTACTGCTGTTGTAGAAGTCTTCCTAACTATAAAGACTGCCGATGGTGTCGCATTGATTGCGATATAATTGAGTTACGAGATCACGCGCTCCCAGCTGTGTCGTTTCGCGTTGAATCAACATTCGTCGCTCTTCGCGCTCTCCTCGTAGCTCGTCGTAAGCTTGTGGAGGACAGTGACCTCGAATATATAGCTCTATCTGCATAGCTCTGATCAGTGACGCCAACGTAAGGCATTCGTGCGAGCATTTTGACGCACACTTCAAATGGGTCGATAGACTATGATTTGAAAAAAACATTCTGCGAAGTGAGAGATATCTGGCAGGAGTGCCGTCATGTCTCACGAGATCATCGCAGCTCTCCAGTAAGACTCATATAGTGGCTCAAGCTAACAAGAGACTCTAGACTGACAGGATGTAGGGAGGTACAGCACTGGCCTAGTGGTCAACACTGGTTTTGTCCTCGCAACGCGTCGGATGAAGATGGATTCTACTTCGCTGAAGACCTCACGGAGGCAGGAAAGGACATCGCGGAAGAGCTACAAAGATCTAAGACGAAGAAGTGCGATGAAGCAAAACGCAAGGCTCAAGTTGTATTCAAAGCGCTGCAGCTTTTCGCGTTCGATGGCGCCGACGCAGCACCGCATCAAAAGTGGCTGGAGGATCAGCTAGGAGAGCAAATGCAGCAATGTGACATCTGCATCCGAGAGTACCATCGAGGTCGACGGCGCTTCAAAGAAGAGCTCACAGAGTAAGTCAAGCATCGTAGCCGTCGACTTGGCAACTGATGGAGTGCAGTACGTACGACGACGACGCTGTCGTTGAGTTCATGGAGAAGTTCGATGGCCTCAATGTTCGTCGTATCGAGCGTGGTCTGGGACTTGCCACGAAACAGCTGAGAGGTCTCCCTGCAGGATCTAGAAGGGCTGCAACTCTTGACCCGCCGGGGCTATACGCTCTTTTCGAGTCCTTGACGTGCCGTGCCATGTATTCCAATGATTCGAGACTAAAAGAGCATTTTGACGAGCCATTCGGACTGGTACAAACGAACAGGTTCTTGAAGATGAGTAGCTATGCCCCAGCAATGACGCAGTTCCTCTTCGGTGCAAATCAAGCTCGTCGCGCGTGGGCTGAAAAGTCTTGGGAAAAGTTCAAGCGAAATATCACTGATTCGGAATTCGAATGGAGTGTCAAGGAGCCACTCATACACGCCATGGCACGGATACAAATGCACAACCTACAAAAGGCTTTTCTCAAACAGTTCTGGGACGGTGTCTACACAATAGTTCACAGGCTGGACCGTAACCAGATCACACACTCTCTGCGGGCACTCAGGCATCCACAGTTGAATACAGATGTCTGCAGTTTAGCCTTCAATCACTTACAAATCGATGATGATGCTTTCATGCCACTTCTTGGCACAATCGGCCACATTTTGAGGACTGCACCTCCTGATCTGCTGGAGGCTATGGGCACATTACCTCCCAACGCCTGGATCGAACAGTTCTTCAACAGTCCTGCCTTGGCTAGGCTGCTCGAGACAGCGAATAGTGAGACTTTTGAGAACCTCTTTGGCTGGATAACGCCTTTCATGAACTCTATCAACATTGTCAAGCAACCAGCCGTCGCCAGAGCCTTCGTTGATCAACTCCTCGGACCTTTGCAAGACGAGATAAAGCATTCAAGAGATGTGCGTAACCACTGTCTTAACTTAGGGCTAACGATCCTGTCCGAGACATTTCGCAACCTTAGCAATGGGACTTCGTCTACTGGAGCTACAGCGGAGGAACTGTTTGAACTCATCGAAAAGCACAGCGCGTGCATTGCACCTCTGGCACGAAGAAAGTCAACTCTCGTGGGACCTGCCTCGGAAGTGTTGCGCCAAGCTCTAGGATATGATTGCAATTCTCTCAGGTCTCATATGAAGCTCTTGACAGTGAACATGATATCTCCAGATCAGACATCTACAGTACATACGTCAGCATGGAGGACTGCAACTTCGTGTCTAGATGTTGGAAACATTGTGTTGACACAGAAGGTGATTTTAGCACTTAGAGGTCTGGCAGGATTGGAACCCTTCGTGGCCAAGAATCAACCGGTTACAGCACCACGGGAGAAATTCAACAAATCCCTGGCTTCGACTACTGCTGCTGTGAAAGGCATCTTGGAACGTATCACCGATTTCGAGCCAGCTGATTTGGAGCAACTTTTTGGCGATACTGATTCGATAAACGCCACAATATCACTCCTCTTCTCTTCTGACGCCGACGTCCGTACAGGCGCTGCTGAACTGCTCAAAACACTGACCCAGCAAACAACGCGCCGAGAAGCAGTCGACTATATATTGCGCAAGTTCTTCACTCGCACACTCGAGGCATTTTCGTACTGCTTCAGCCAGATCACCTATCAGAAAGCATTTGTGCCTGCACAGAGTACAATCAAGCTGTGTGCCGACATGCTAGATGTCCTTTGTAATTCGGAAGATGGTGTACTGCGGTCTCAAAGTCTTACTGTAGACGATGCTCGTGCTGTAGAACGGTTGTGGAAATCTTTGTGGGATCTTCTGACCATGATCTTCCAGACCACCGAAGCATGGAGTAGCGCCGGACATGATAAGGATGTGCTGATGAATTTCTGTCGTGATGTGATGGAATTCGCTGAGAAGTCATTCGATCAGTTTGGTGTGATCAAGGGTGCCCTTGATCCAGCTGTGCCCGATGACTCTGATTCGGCTACCAGTGCCTCAAGAAGACGACACTCCTCTGGACAGGAGCTCATCAACCAGCCTCGGAATGCTATGAAAGTCATCGTTCAGTGGCTCAAGTTGAGGGATGAGTTCCTCGTTGCACGATCCAGCAGTCTTGTTGGCAAGCTGCTCGTCCGGCTCAAGGACTTCGACACAATGCTGGATGATGGTCCGCTGGGTTCTATCTTTGAAATCGTCACCGGCGACAGCAGAAGTACTCTTTCACAACAGCAAAAGGCCGAGCTGCGAAGGGCACTCGAAACGCACGTTGGAGAGAGTTTGGAAGTCGACGCAAAGCCTGAGATTGTGGTTCCGAAGGTCGTCAAGAAAGAAGTGATCGATCTGGACAAGTGGACGATGAATGCGAAAACCGCAAAAGCTCCCGACATAACACTTGATGCGGCGATAGCAGCATCGTCATCTGCGTATGAGCGTTTCAAGGCTCAAAAGGCTGCTAAAGACCTAGCAAAGCCTGTGCAAAAGCCATATGTCAAGCCAGCTGTAGCTTCGGCTCCGAAGCCACTCGACACCTCCGAATTTATTCGCCGACGCAAGGCAGCCGAAGAGGAGAAGAAGACCAGAGATGCTGCAGCAATCGCTGCACGGCGTGCTCGTGCTCTTGGAGAAGGCTCTGGTATGCAGGCCATCGGTATAAAGGGCAAGAGTGACGCTCCGAAGGGTACTGGCATGATGGTCTCGTCTGGGGAGGAAAGTAGTGAGGAGGAATCAGAATCAGAACTCGACAGAGAACTCTTTGGTCCAGCTACAAAGACGAAGAGTACTGGCCTTACTGATGCCCAGAAAAAAGCTATGAAACAGCGGCAGAGTGGGCCTGTCAAGAAGACTCGCATAGTCCGCTCCGCGAAGGACATGCGAGCTCGTCTTGCACCAGATCTGGCTGCTCTGCATAAGACTCTCTTGAGCTGGGACTACTTCCACGACGGTGCTTTCCCTCCTGGACAGGGTCCACGCGACTACGCAAGTGTTCTAAACACCTTTCGAGACGCTTCTGAGTATCAGCGGACGTTTCAGGGTCTCTTGACACTCGAGACATGGAGTAACTTCACTAAAGCTAAAGAAGAGAACACAGCTCAACCTTTCGAGGTTAAGATATTGAACAGGTCTAATGTGGATGCTTTCGTTGAAGTTAGTACTTCGATGCCAATGCCAAAAGTTGGAGGTCGAGATAGCAGACTCGAGGTAGGCGATGGCGACATTGTGCTACTCTCCCAGTCGTCAGCTCCAGCAGCAGATGCGAGCATCCCTCACTGCCTAGCGAAGGTCACCAAGATCACTCGGAAGAAAGGCAATGCTGAAGTATTGTACCGGATCATGCCTGGAAATTCAATTGTAAAGTCTCTCGCGCCTGGAGTTGTCATCTCGGCCTTGAACGTCATGTCAATCACACCACTCGAGCGCGAGTACGGAGCATTGTTAGGTTTACAGTACTATGATCTTTGTGACGAGATCACCCGAGCCAAGCCATCACCTCTACTCAACTATAGTGACCAGAAGCTACTACCACTCGAAAAGACATACAATGTGAACAAGGCACAGGCTAAAGCGATTCAGTCTGCAATTGACAACGATGCTTTCACATTGGTGCAAGGTCCGCCTGGATCTGGCAAGACAAAGACCATCGTGGCAATAGTTGGAGCGCTGCTGACCTCTACACTACGCATCAAAGGCATGATCACCAAACCTGATGCCAATGGACAAGGTGGCACGCTGGATAAGAAGATGCTTATCTGTGCGCCGAGTAACGCAGCTGTTGACGAGCTGGTTATGCGTTTCAGAGAGGGTGTCAAGACGCTGACCGGTGAACACTCTAAGATCAACGTCGTTCGATTGGGACGAACCGATGCCATGAATGAGAATGTGAAAGAGGTTGCTTTAGAGGAGTTGGTGAACAAGAAGTTGAATCTGAAGTCTGTACAATCTGCCGGCGTGACCAGAGCAGACACACAGAAGATCTTCGACGAGCATCAGCAAGTCTCGATCCAGCTCAGGGAGTTGCGAGCCCAAATGGACGAAGCCGATGCTGGTGAGGGGCCGACCGAGCAGCTCAAGGAGAACTTTGATAACCTCAGACGGAAGAAAACTATGCTTGGTCAGAAGATTGACAGTGCTAAGGACAATGAGCAGAACCAGTCAAGACAGGCAGATATACAGCGTCGGAAGGCTATGCAGGAAGTCATTAGTGATGCCCACATCATCTGCGCAACGCTCAGCGGTAGTGGCCACGATATGTTTCGAACGCTCAATGTCGAATTCGAAACGGTCATCATTGACGAGGCTGCACAGTGCGTCGAGTTGAGTGCGCTAATTCCCCTCAAGTACGGCTGTGCAAAGTGTATTCTGGTCGGTGATCCGCAACAGCTGCCACCTACAGTGTTCTCACGAGATGCTGCTCGCTTCAAGTATGAACAGAGTCTTTTCGTGCGCATGCAGACGAATCACTCAAAAGACGTACACCTGCTGGATACCCAGTATCGTATGCATCCGGAGATCAGTGTCTTTCCAAGCAAGATGTTCTACGAGGGTCGCTTATTAGACGGTGCCGGTATGGCAGGCATACGGTCACGACCATGGCACGGCACTAGCCTGCTTAGTCCATATCGTTTCTTCGATGTGCAGGGACAACACTCGGCAGCTCCAACTGGCCACTCACTTGTGAATCATGCGGAGGTTCGAGTTGCGCTCCAACTATATCATCGCCTGACGGTCGACTTTCCAAGATACGACTTCAAGGGCAAGATCGGCATCATCACTCCTTACAAGTCACAGCTGCGCGAGCTCAAGATGCAATTCCAACGACAACTTGGCGAGGACGTGGCGAGTGAGATCGAGTTCAACACTACGGACGCCTTTCAGGGACGTGAAGCAGAAATCATCATCTTCTCCTGCGTGCGTGCCAGTCCTGGAAGTGGGATCGGTTTCCTGAACGACATTCGCCGCATGAACGTGGGTCTGACGAGAGCAAAATGCTCCTTGTGGGTACTGGGCAATTCCCAATCTCTCATGAAAGGCGAATTCTGGGCGAAGTTGGTTGAGGAGTCAAAGGCACGGGATAGATACACCACTGGCGCGCTCGAGAACATGCTCAGGACTCCAACCCACATCGTCCAGAAAGTTGAGGATGGCACTGCCATTGATCCTACCAGTAAGCAGAGTGCTGGTGGACCTGCAAGTATTGATGTCAAGATGAGCGGTATATCCGATGACGAAGAAGGTGAAATCAAAGACTACAAATTCGAAGATGCCAATATCAAGCAGGAAAAGAAGCCCTTACCACAACCTACCAAGTCTATCAAGCAGGAAGCCAAAATCCCTACAGGTCCAGCCAAGGTTATCAAGCCCGAGCCACGTCGACCACATGCGCTCATCCCGTCAATACCTAAGCCTGTCAGTAAGAGTACAGTGGCACCCATCGTGGCGCCAGGTTCCCTCAAACGTAAGCTTTCAACCGCAGATGACTCACGAAACACAAAGGAGCTAGCCTCTTCCCGTTCCGCATCAGTGCAGAGCCAGCGTGACAGCGACTCAGATATGAAAGACGCCTCCGATCGTGGATCTTCTGCTCGACCCAGCTCGAGGAATAGTGATGGCCTGAGCAAAGTCAATGGTACGGCCAAATCTGGACGCCCGCTGCCTGCAACAAATGTAATTGGAGGTGGACATGCATCTGCTAGCGACGTGAATGGAAAGGCACCACCGCCACGACCACCAGCGGTGACGAGGAAGAAGGCAGATCCTTTCATCAGGAAGAAGAGGTGAAAGTGGAGTCATTTTTGGAGGACAAGTGCTGGAATAAGTATCTAAGGGGGTGATATCTGATTCAAAGCATCGGAACATTGCATAGCGTGGGCATAAAGCAGCAAGGAGCATAGCATAGCATAGCATGGTCATCTCGGTCGTCAACATAAGACGGCATGTACTACTACATATTTGTCTTGGTACGCCGTGTTTCACCCGACCATATACCGACAGTATGGTCGCATCCAGACAATTAGCGACCATAACCTTGTCGCTACGATGACTACATAGAGAACAAGTGTTGATGATAGGTGGCACTGTTGAGGTACTGCTTAATCAGCCTACTCGATGACCAATGCAGAAAGTGTAGCGAGCGACTGACGCACCCCCGCAAAATCACCTCGACCTCAGTGTCGCGCTCGAAAACTCCATTGAAGCTCATATAGATCCTCTACTTTCAAACGTACGACCTCGAAGCTCTGCAATTGCTACAGATTACGTGCTAACGTCAACAAAAGTTCACAAAACCGCGAACATGGCCAACCCCCGCATTGAAGAGCTCCCCGATGACGCTCAGGACGTCACCAAGAACGAGGAAGTCAGCAGCGACAGCGACGCCAGCGATGTTGAGGGTGGTGATGACTCTGGTATGTGAAGATCTGCTTTCAATTGAGGGGAGGGTTCGATCGAAATTGCAAAGCAGTTCATCAGAAGAGCGTGCAATTCAACATTCCTCAATCATCGGAGCCATTTTCGTAATCTCAGACACTAAGTCTCCCATCATCAGGTCTCCCCCTCGGTTCCGGCGGCGCGATCGTGCACTCCCGCAACGAAAAGAAAGCCCGCAAAGCCCTCACCAAGCTCGGCCTCAAGCCCATCCCGGGCATCACGCGCGTAACCCTCCGCCGCCCCAAGAACATCCTCTTCGTCATCTCCAACCCCGAAGTCTACAAATCGCCCACCTCCAACACCTGGATCATTTTCGGCGAGGCCAAGATCGAGGACCTCAACAGCCAAGCCCAGCAGAACGCTGCTGCTGCTATGCAGGCGGCGAGTGAGCGGGAGCAGGGCCAGGGCGCGGGCGGGATGGACAGTGAGGTCAGGGAGGCGATTACGGAAGGAAAGGGCAAGGGGCCGGAGGAGGGGGGAAAGGAGGAGGAGGAAGAGGAGGAGGAGGGTGAGGTTGATACGGAGGGTATTGAGGATAAGGATATTGAGCTTGTGATGGCGCAGGCGAGTGTAAGTAAGAGGAAGGCGGTGAAGGCGTTGAAGGAGAATGATGGCGATATCGTCAACTCGATCATGGCGTTGAGTATATGAGCGCTCGTGGGACGGGATCTAGGAGACGGAGTCCATTGAAGCCGAATGATGCAAGGTGCAAAAGCATAATGAGCTATGCGTATGTATAGATACAGAAAATACTACGGAAGCATGTCTCTACGACCGGGATCTCTGTAGCACTACCGAATCGTCAGACGTTATACCTATGGCTTTTGACATGTACGCCGCTGAGAACAACGGGACAAGATTCCAGTATTTTTGACCTCGTGCCTATTCACGCACTGCTGATTCCTCGATGCTAGCTCAATCGCTGCATCCGATCTGAACCTGACCACCGCAACAAAGGTCCTTCGAAAGAATCAACACCACACAACATAAGTCCTGATTTTTTTAAAAAGAATACCATAATCTTCCTGGATGGCATATGTACTGAAAATCTCCTCTTCTCAGCTCCTCCTCTTCTCTCCTTCATCGATCTGAGTGTGAAATACATGCATACCCATCTCAGCTCTGCAGAGTGCCACCTCAGCATGCCTTTCGCCACGTCGACTTCGACTCACATCCCAATACCCAACCCAATCGGCTACATTGTCTGCAGCCCGACGACTGCAGCCCCAACGACAGCTCACTCGCACTTGCTCCAAGCCCACCTCTCCTGTCCTTACAGCATATGTTGCGAAAGAGTCTCCTCCCTCCCCATCGCAGTCGTGCTCGAACTCCAGTGCATCGGCCTGTCTCGTCATTCGTTCGAATTCTAGCTCAATGACAAATCTCTGATCTTTATCCATTGCAGAGGTCTTGTGTCGGATATGGTGCACCACGTTGGAGTTTTAGTTGACAGACCTTGCGCGCCTTGTGGGAGTAGGAGGAGCAAGCATGTCATGCATCATGGCGAACCTTTCGTGCTGTAAGAAGTGGTGACGTAAGGGAGAGCAGGCGTGCTGCATGAATATGTGATGAGCGATTTCGGCGCTCATACAGCGAGCATATAGGAGCATGCGCGGCTAGGCATTAGGCATATTGTATGAGACATGCGACATGAGGAGGTCTGTATCGAGACAACACAGTCGGACGAGTATGAGAAGGTTCACAAGATATTTCTCGAATCGACAAAAGTAGCTATAAACCGATATGTTCGTCGCCCACAGAAAAGAAGAACACCAAGCCATGCCATACTATCATGATACATACACGTCAAACTCCTCTTTCCCTAGCTTCTTCACCTGAATACAACCTTATTGCTCTTCATTCCTCCACGACAACAGAAACATGCCCACTCTGCCACGCAGACGTCATAACCGAATACGCTTGCGCCGGCGCACACATCTCCATCTCGGGCGTCTTCTCCCGCAACACCTGCGGCTCAACATAGTTCTTTTTCCCCGTCCCGAACCAGCGCTTCCAGCCGCCAACTTTGGGAGAAGTGATGAGCGGGACAGAGTTGCCCGGGCCATCCGAAACCAAGTCTGCCATCTTCGGTCTGCCGATCTGGAATGACAGTCTCTTGGACCGTGTAGTCGATGCGGGCGTAGCATGAGCCACTGGACTCGATTGCAACTCGTCATTCTTATTCCGGAAGAGATCGAAGGATGGTCGCATGGCTTGGAAAGAGCTCCGACCAGACTTTCTACTCGTCGGCGTGGCAAATTCCACTGCAGTTGGTGTCGGTGCAGTGTCTGGACGGCTGGCCTCCATGGAAGGACGACCGGAGGATGGGCGCTTGAGTTGCATTGATAGGCGTGAAGAGCGTGTCGTGGTGGGAGTCTTGATGAGAATTTCTGGTCTACTCGTCTCAATGGAGGGTCGACTAGTGTTCGGTCTTTGCACTTGTGTGGATGTGCGTGACTCGCGTCTTGGCGTGAATGGGGTGGCAGGTGCAATAGAATCGAGATCTGGTCGCGCTACGTCTAGAGATGGCCGACCTGAGAACGGCCTCTTCAGCTGTGCCGATAGACGACGGATGCCCTTTGTTGAAGAAACTTGCGGTTCTGCTTGATTTGCCGCTTCATCCCGGGTACTATTAAGTTGTGCTGGAGAAGGTCTTGCAAACAGCTGGAAGGAGCGACGGCCAGACCTCGCTGGTGTTACGACGGGGCTTGCCGCCTGAGCAGGTTTTGTTGACTGCCTAGATTCTGCAGCATTGCCATTGCTCCTTACTGGTGCTTGGAGTGGCTCATCAACATGTCTCGACACCTGCGCAGACGAGCGTCGAAGACGTCTGGGAGTTTCCGGAGACTCAGGAACCACATTTCCAGCTTCTTGAGCCCGAGTGTGTTCTGACACTAAATCTACTGATATCATGTTCTCTGGCACCGTACCTGCTGTATCCGTGAGCTCCGACACTTGATGCTCCGGCAAAGACGTCGAAATCGCTGCTTGGTTTGTGGGTGGCATCACACCAGGTGATTTCCCTCGACCATGACTCCAATCCCATCCTTCTATTGAACTATACCCTGCGGCACCCTCTCCAGCATGCACACTTACTCTTGCGCTATCTGCCGGTTGAGAAGTTGTCGTGATAGATGTCTGAGCAGTGTCTACACGATCACCAGTTCCTTCGGACTGAGTGTTCGATGAGGTGTCTTCAGCAGACGCTCGAAAGCTCTGCAATAATGGTTCTGGTTGAGTCTCAACCACTGGCGGAGCAATTGGAGGTGTATACAATGGCGCAGGCTCTGGCCATGGGAGGAGCTTCTCCTGTGTCCAATCAATCTTCCACCTCTTGCCTTGGTGTACGATCACATCATTAGCACGCCTCGAATTGTACAACAGGCTTGGCATGCAGTGCCGTCTGTAGCGGATCTGCTGGGCACTATCTATGTAGAATTGAGGCTGCCATTTGATGAAATCATCTGGGTACATCCGAGCAGGAACCTTTGTATTAACTTTGACTGGCACAGGTTCAGGCTGAGATGGTGATGTAGGCGTGTCAGCGACATTATTAGAGATGGTAGGTGAGATCGGTGACATTGGGGAGTGCGGATCCTGCTCAACGAAATTGCTCGCGGTTCGCCTGCTGAAGATACGACGGACCAACTCCACGCTAACCCGACTGGATCTCTCTGGAGGTGGCACGGAATCCATATCTGCACCTGCAAATGCTAGGCTATTATCGATCTCGCCAGCATCGGGATCTACGGTAGCAGTCTGTTGTAATGGTACGTCACCTTCTGCAAGTGGCGACAGTGCTCCGCGAGTGGACTGGTCTCGAGGTAGTGGATTCTGCCCTGACGAGTCAGAGGGACCTGCAGTGGCACCTGCGGAAGGTGGAGGTCGTCGTCTTCTCCGTCTTGGTAGTGTGTGATATTTTGGCTCGGTCCTGTCGTCGATTGGAGGAGCAATATCCACAGCAGCACAGAGCTTATCGATCCATCTGCTGCGATCCTCGGAAGTCTCAAGGCGGAACAGCAACTGCTCGCCCTCGAGTCTTAGCCTGACAAAATATCTCTTGACCGATTCAAACAGATGTGGTTCCGTGATTTTGAGCTTCTCGATAGTCGCTTCTGGAAGCATAGATATGTAAGGTGATTTTGGCAGGAGTTGTTGCTTTGGCTCGTCGGCAGCGATCCCAACCTCCGCATGCTGCATCGAGAAAGCCCTGATCAGGCGCCCTGCTTGACTCCGATCGGTGTGTAAGCTAAGTATACCTGGTGGAGGTCGTCGCACGGTGTGCAGGCGAAGTAGAGAACCAGAAAGCACAGCGTATGCCTGCGTCCATTCCTGTTTCTTGAATTTGTCGAATGGCGTATTCTGTTCGAAGCATAACTCCACTGGCGCTTCTGCCGAGACAGAACATGTGTATCGAGGCAGGACATCGAGACCATGATCATCTTTATGCGCTACACGATGCGTCTTCCGCCCAAAGATGCTGATGTCGTACCCAGGCGGAGACGTCGGCCCATCCTCATTCTCCTCAGAATCTGCGACGATAGCATTGTGATAACCAATGACTCTGCGGAGTTCTTTTGGGGCTGCTACCTGTTGGGTATCCAGTGGTGGAGGTATGGCATTGGCGCTGTACCGTCGGTGAAAGAGATCGGCGAAGACCATGGCTGGGTGTAAAGGTCGTTGATGGCTCAGACCATGATCATCTTGCAAGAATTGAGAGAGGAGGATTGCGTATCAAACGTGAAGCATCCGATCCGGTCATCTCAAGATGTAGAATAGGTTAAATCATTGGAAAAATGAGAGGAGGACTGCCTTGAGTGCTGGCGATTACCTGTGAGAGTGACGGACGAATTGCGCGAGCCCGTCCCAGCCGCTTGCACGGACCCACTCGAAGCACGAGTTCCAGGCCAGACGCCAGACGGCATCTCCCCCGTGCTTCGTACATAAGATACTTTCCTCCACCACCTCCCTCCTCCGTACATTTACGATTGCTGCAATAGTACGATGATAGTCTAAGCAATTCCCTAGCGGTACTCTCCCCGGGCTTCTTCTGACCCTTTTCCTGTGACAGTAGCATGCCTCGTCTCGCACTGCCGCCAAAAAAGAAGAAGTCTGCGAGAACCACTACCGCGCCAGAGACAGCTGAGGAATACCTTACTATCGGTGTGGACTGCGAGGAAGGGGGAGAGAAGTGGAGGGCTGGGGATGCCCAGAAGTCTTTCCGCTTCTTCCTTCGAGCCATTGCGAACTACGATGAGGGATTGAAGTCGTTTCCGCAGGATTTCAATCTTGCCTACAACCAGTAGGTTGAACTTAGCTCGCGAACGCTTTCCATCTGGTGAATAATTCACTCGCTGCAGAGAAGTTGCTGATCTTTTCAGAGCACGTATACAGTATTCCATAAGTCAACATCCTGCTCTACGTTCACAGTTCGCTGGGTCTTATGTAGATTTACTGGAGCAAGCGCTGCATTCACATCGTCGTGCCCAATCACTTGACCCCGAAAATGCTGACGGGCTATTTAACACTGCCCAAGTCTTGTCCAGTCTTGCAGAAGCCACACATGAGGCGCATGGGGTGCATAAGCCTAATGATGCGATCAAGCTCATCGACGAGTCTATAACATTGTTCCAGCAATGCCTCTTGCAGCAAGAGATGCAATATCAGGAGGGTCTCGATGAAGCCGCAGGCTTCAAAGCCGATGAGGACGGGGGAGTGTCGTTATCACAATCGCATGCCACAGAGCCAGAGGAAATGCCTCTATATGATACTAGGCAGGCCGAGGAATGGGCATCTGTTGTTGAGCCAGTCACGACCCAGAGCCTACTCGACACAGCCTGTGCCCTACTCGATGCACTCGCCTTGAGTTGTACATTCCTGAGCCCTGCCACTGCCGAGACGACATCTACAATACTTGCCACGGCGAACTCCATCACCAATGAGAAAATTCCCAGTTACCTGCACGACATCGATGCCATCTCGCACAAAGATGTTTGGCTTTCTGGTACACACTTTCGTCGAGCGTATCTAGAGGCATCTTTTCGTGCTTCTCTCATTGATGCGCAGTCATACGAGGACAACCTGGTCGCTGTGTACGCTGAAACGATGGGTGGGCCTGCAGGTCTAGCACAAAGTGCAAGCTATCTCACGTCGTACGCCGATGCTCTAGTAGCCCTCAATGGCGCATTTGCGGACATGAACGTTGCCCCTCTGACCCGCTGGAGAAGTCTGACGAAAGCACTGGAGTATATGACTACTGCCACGAAAGCACCTGATGCAGAGAATGTCCCAGAGCTACATGTTGGCCGCGGGGATATCGAGTTACTCAGGGTTATGCTGACGTCTGTACCTGGTCTTCCTGATACACTGACCAATGACAAGGTCAAGGCAACATTGCTGAAGAACGCAGCAACTTATTACTCAGGTGCGGCAGCCGTAGCACGCTCATCGATCATGCTTAGTCGAGCACCGGTAGTATCCATCGCGATGATTAAAGAAGCCGTAGTGAAGGGCATGATGGGGCAGGGGATTGCGCCATTGATGGAGCTTATCAAGAGTGGCGTTTCGAAAGACATAATGATTGAATGTGTAGATGACATGGCAGATGAGTCGCTCATCTCTGACGAGCTCAGGCAGCAGCTATTGTCGCTGTAGAGAAGAGAAGACCACGAATAGAACAAAGATCCGAGCAAATAATTGTACGGCTTTTCCCCTTTTGACGAACATGAAACGATGTTTCAAGCTTGCACGGCCCGTTCGCATCGTTGCCAAGCCGGAAAAGTATCCGTCAGGCATGACGTCTCACTCCCTGCTCCCTGCTCTACTTGTTATTTGTATTTGTTCTCTTCCACAATCCGTCTTCCTCAGTCTTCAGCTCCACGATCATGGCTCCATCTGAACCTTCCACTCAGGAGGACTACCTCATCCTTGCCATTAACGCTGGTTCCTCCTCCCTCAAACTCTCCCTTTACACCTCATCCGGCCACGGCCACGACCCTCGCGAACTAGCCGTCGCGGAAATCTCAGGCCTCTCCTCTCCCCCGGCCAGCCTCAAATACACCGTCCATCCACATTCTACCTCGAAAGACTCCTCCGTCCCCAAAGACATCACGGACCCCGATGCGGCCTTCAAATTTCTCCTCGACAAGCTCATCGCCGACCCTTCGCTCCCTAGAGTAACCGGCCACGATTCAATCGCCTACGCTTGTCACCGCATCGTGCACGGCGGCGACTTCGGCAAAGTCCATGTCATCGACTCCAGCACCTTCCACGCCCTCGAAGAGCTCTCCGACCTCGCGCCCTTACACAACGCAACCGGCCTGAAAATCGTGCGCACCGTGCATGAAACGCTGCCAAAATGCACGAACATGGCGTACTTCGACAGTGCGTTCCATGCGACCATCCCGAAACATATCAGGACGTATGCGATTGATCAGAAGTTGGCGGAGAGGAATAAGTTGAGGAAGTATGGGTTCCATGGCGTGTCGTATCGGTTTATCACGAATGCGGTGGCGGGGTATCTGGGCAGGAGCACGGAGGAGATTAATGTTATTGCGCTACATTTGGGGTCAGGGGCGAGTGGGTGTTGTATACAAGGGGGAAAGAGCTTGGATACGACGATGGGGTTGACGCCGGTGAGTGGGCTGCCGGGAGGGACGAGGTCGGGGGATGTTGATCCTAGGTATGTGACATGTATAACATTCAAGATTGTGATGCTGACAGGAATACACAATGCAGTCTTGTATTCCACTATACACATGGCGCTGGGCGACCTAGTGCTGCAAGTACAAAGGAACTGCACATCACTAATGTATGTTGTCCCCCTGCCCTCTCTTACTATGTTCCAATCATGTCTTCACCACGACCATTCCAAATATTTCGCTCCCAGATCTTGTCTCCTTGTGCCACATTCGTGGCCCGTCATGGAGCCCATCGAATACAAGCTAACCAACCTCATCTCCAGGCCGAAGAGATCCTAAACAAGAAGTCCGGCTTCCAAGCAATGACAGGAACCGCCGACTTCGGCAAGATTATAGCCAATGCTTCATCAGACCCCGCATGCCAACTAGCACTCGATCTCTTCATCGACAGGATCATCGGCTTCATCGGGTCATATTACGTCAAACTAGGCGGCAAGGTCGACGCTCTTGTCTTCGCCGGTGGTATTGGCGAGAAAGGCGCCTCATTCCGAAAGATGATTGTCGAGAAGGTGGCATGTCTCGGATTTGCAATCGATGATGCCAAGAATGACAAGCCTGCCGAGGAGACGGTGGCGAATATCGGCAGCAGTGATGCCAGACATCAGACGCTCGTGTGCAAGACTGATGAGCAGGTATGCTTGGTAGGATGTCTTCCCTTTTGGAGCCCATACTGACTAAGCCACAGTTCGAGATGGCACGGGGATGTGCCGCTGAAGCAGAGCACTTCAAACGCAACCAGTGAGCGCGCGAACCCACGTCCAGGTGATTACAAACCTGCTATCTCGCGAATTGGGCACTTTCGCCGTTATCTCAAGGTCATCTTCGACCACAGTCATTGAACAGTTGTCGGCTCAGTTCTCCTGGAGAGTGCCGTAGAAATCCCACTCAGACTTATGTTCCAGCATTGTAGACATAGACATAGTCTGAGCCTGAACAGGGCTTGCACATCCTCGATTCGTGAAAGCACAAAGCCATTCTAACTGCTGCAGGACCACGGTTCTAGCTATGTTATAGCAGACCGACAGAGTGGTTTGTGATACCACAGGCAGCTGGTCCGGTACGGGACATTGCATTGCTCGGGCAACTCGCTGCTAGCAAGGCATGCTTTGAGCGAAATCCTCATGATCCTCTTCTTGGCTTCATCAACAGAAGTATGAACATTCCAACGACGAGCAGTATTAGTAACAATATAATCTTCCTCTTCGCCGACTTCTTCTGATACTTGGTTGCCGTCTTCAGCTCCTTATCGGCTCCCTTGACATCGACATTCATCCTCTCCACGTTGTAGTCGATGCGGTCCAGCATAGTCCCTTGGTCAATGACCATGGTTTGCAGTTCTGAGAAAATGTTCGCAAGCTCGATGATGCCTTGCGCGATAGATTCAATCTCCTGCTCTCGTTTCTCGATTGTTGCGTCGTTGTTCTGCCGTCGCTTCTGTACCGTTTGCTGGATGGTGGACTGTGAAAAGTTGCGATCGGCCTCACTTTCGATCATGGATGGGTCAGTATATGGGTTCTTGACCGTGGGGGAAGATACACGGTCTACGGAGGCGCCCATGCCGTTCAGGGTGCGCATTTCTAGCGTTGGTCAGCTTGGACACGATAGCCTTCTTCAAGTTCTGGAGTGGAAAACACATACTCTTGAGATAATTTGACTGCTTCTTCCTGAATATCGCGCTCACATCGCCCACTTTCGTGGCCATGCTGATCCGCAGATTATGCGCCATTGTCTCTTCGCCTCTGCTGATACCCTTTGGCTTCTGCTTCTCTTGCTTGACCATCGCCTCTATACGCTTAATGTGTCGCTGACATGTTTGGAAACCTCTTGTAATTTCCTGCGTCAAGCCTTCGATCTCGCGCTCTTCTCTCTTTTTCACGGCATCATCCTCGAAGCCGGGCAGTACATGCTTCGCGTGCATCGGATCAAGTCGTTTCATATTACGCTGTATACCTTCAAGAAGCTCAATCACCTCATCTTGGACGTCTGCCCATCTCGGTGGGAGAGCTCCCATCTCGATGATCGCGTCCCCGTCTTCGCCGCCTGCAGCCATGAGCCCACGTCGCTCTTCGGGCACATTGGAGGCGCCATTGCTTGCGCCATTGGCACCACTTGTGCTGGTCTGCGATCGTTTCGTAGGATGATGGGTGTATGATTGTCGGTAGGAGATGTACAGGTTCGTACGATCCCGCCAGCTCATCTCCTCGGCCGAGAGAGTGGCAACGCCAGCAGACGGCTAGCTGTCTTGTAATGATAAAGGTACTCAAGATCTAGCAGAGCATTGTGATTGCTTACCAGCGTGTGATTTGTGAGGACGTCCTATCTAGTACATTGCTCGCCAAGGCCGTCGCGACGCAGATTCCCCGCATCAGCCCTGCAGGAGCAACTCCTTTGTTTCAGGACAGATCCATCCCACTTCCAAGTTATACATACGCCTACCTTGCAACGTCCACCGTCTTTTTGCATTACTTCGCCGCACTCACCTAGACTACCACTCTCTTAAATTAAAGATCACCACAACCACCCATACAAGATCACACAAGCCCATATCATGGTATAGCTCGCGTTGGCCCATCGATTAGGCGAGCGCATCATCTGACGCGTTAACACAGGCCGACACACTCACCGAGGAGCAAGTCTCCGAGTTCAAGGAAGCGTTCTCCCTCTTCGTGAGTGCATAATCCGATCGAGTTGCGCGGCAGGGTCTCGCGACGAGTTCACTCTTCTGCAAGTACTGACATAGTGATAACAGGACAAGGATGGTGACGGTCAGTTTACCCTACACGAATGCTGAGCACGACGATCGTCGTAAAGTGACAGACCTTGCGCGAGAGAAGACTATAGACTAAGACAATGACTGCAGGGCAAATCACCACAAAGGAGCTAGGAACCGTCATGCGCTCTCTCGGCCAGAACCCAAGCGAGTCTGAGCTCCAAGACATGATCAACGAGGTCGACGCAGACAACAACGGCACAATCGACTTCCCAGGTACAAGTTCTCGGACCTTTCTTGAGGGCGTGACTGACTGGAGACAGAATTCCTCACAATGATGGCGCGCAAGATGAAGGACACAGACTCCGAGGAGGAGATCAGAGAAGCATTCAAGGTGTTTGATCGCGACAACAACGGGTTCATCTCTGCGGCCGAGCTCCGTCACGTCATGACATCCATTGGTGAGAAGCTCACAGATGATGAGGTGGACGAGATGATCCGGGAAGCCGACCAGGACGGTGATGGACGTATCGATTGTAAGTTGAGCCAAGAGTGGACGATTAACCTATACAGGCTAACAGATGTGCAGACAACGAGTTCGTGCAACTGATGATGCAGAAATGAGCAGTCTGAGTATCTCAGCCGGAACGAAACTTATGAAGAATTGGGAACGCCCGGGGACTATGAACGCATTGGAGAGTGCAGTACAGTACGCTGGGCACTAGATGTATGAGCGGCGTGGCAGTATACTGTCTTCCTAGCTCGATTATAGAGCAGTCCTAGACTCGACGCAACTGCCTCTGCTGTAACTTGAATGCCTTATCCTAATCCTGTATCACGTTGTACACACCTGTGTCAGCTTATGTATTTGTGTAGCGCGTGCTTCTGGACCTTTGTTTAAGGTTTAAAGTGACCCCTCCACTCCACTTTCCTTTCCTCGTCCTTACGGGTAGCACTCCGTCAGGGCTGCAGATCTGTTTTCTTATGACCTTGTCTTCGAACACACACAACTATCGGGAGGTTCTCTCAGCTCGCAGCCGTCGATTGGTGCTGAAGGAGGGTTCGCCAAAACAGTAGCACAAGCAAGATTGAGTCCCTGAGCTGCAGCTGAAGACCCTCCTTGCTATCAGAGATGCACCATCTCTCAAGCGACCTCTTATGAGCTACGACACCTTTATGACATGCCAAGCCCCGATCGCCCACGAAGTCTTGCCACTACGAACTAGGAAGAACGCATCACATCAAGTCCTCCGAGCAGTCTGAACATGACCACCCTTCAAGAACGACCTAATGGCACACCTGGCGGCAGCAGTATGAACCTAGAGAAAGAGTTTACTTGCAGCATCTGTACGGAAATCCTCTATCAGCCACTCACCTTACTTGATTGTCTTCACACGTTCTGTGGGGGGTGTCTCAAGCAGTGGTTCAGCTTCCAGAAAGCTGCAATTGAACGAAAAATAAACCAGGAAGGGACCGTGCCAGCAATACTATACACTTGTCCGTCCTGCAGAGCTGGAGTTAGAAATACCAAGGGCAATGCTACTGTTACTACACTACTGGAGATGTACCTGAAGATGCACCCGGAGAAGGACAAGAGCGAGGAGGAAAAGAAAGAGCTGGATGCGGCATACAAGCGTGGTGATTCTGTGTTACCTCCACCACCACGAATGAGGGAAGATCGACATACACATGAGCGTGATATCAGGCGAGCGATGCAGGGATCTACCATAAGCCGTACAAGCACATCATCGAGGAGTAGTGATACCAGGCCTGGTAGTGCTAGAAATGAAAGACTTGCAGCAGATATAAACGAGGCAGACCGTGTTCCAAATGCTTTGGAATATCAGTCAAGTATAAGATCCATCTTGTCAGGCACAGAGTTTGACTCGATAGCGACGGAAGAGGAGGTTATGCAGCTGGTCATGCAGGAAGGCCTGCTTAATGGTATTGACCTTCATAACTTGACTCCCGTCCAGGAAGATGAGATCATAGGACAGATTGCTTTGGCTTACAGAAGAAAAGAGCGCGCTCGAGCTAGAGAAGTAGAGGAGACACGAAGGAGGGAAGTTCTCCAGAGTCGACATCGAGAGCTATCGCAGACGCGGCGGCGAGATACAGATCGTCCTCAAGGTCGACAGAGGGAGTCGTCACAAACACGGCGCCGGGATGCGGCAGAGAGACGCCCACGACCACACACATCCCATCCACCAGTATCACGTCCTCACCTTCTTGAGACTGGTTCTGATACGTCTCAAATCAGTGTGCCTGCTTTCCCATATCAGGATACTGATTCCACCTCAATACAGACGACTCGTCATCGTCGTCACACGTCAGCCGAGAGGACTGATCGTGCTGCGACCAGATCTGCTACCGATCTGACGGTACGTCCAAATTCAAGCAGCAGGCTGGCCGAGGGCTCCAGCACAAGGAGATCCGCAAGAAGGACATCACGATCGACAGAACGCAGAGCTACAGATCCACAAGTTCGCAGCATCACTGTAGGCTGGACTTCGAGTGAAGTATCGAGCGCTGTTCATGGTAGCTCCGTAGCCTCCAGTCGAACCACTGTACCAACAGCAGTACATGACAATCACTTTCCTGCTGCCCTGGTTCCACAGACTCGCCCTAGTACGTCAATTAGTTCAATGCCAGCTCTTCAAGCCCTCTCAAACCTCCCCGAGCTCAGCTGTAATGGCTGCGGTAAACAGCACATTGAATGCGAGGTACACCATCACTGTGACCTCTGCACGGATCTTGCGTCAAGTGCCTATAATCTGTGCCGGCCATGCTACCGACGTGGTGCAGGCTGTCCGCACTGGATGGGGTTCGGACACAACACTGCATCACGTCAGGAGCTTCGAGCTGAACGATACGTTCGCAGTCAGAATGGGAACATCATCTATCAGCAAGGCAAGTTCTGTGATACGTGTGGTGAATCGGCAGATGTATGCTACTGGTCATGTGGCAGCTGCAATGATGGTGAATGGGGCTATTGTGACAAATGTGTTAAGCAAGGAAGAGTTTGCAGACATCCCCTCCTCGCGAATGCTGTCGATCTGGTTCAGAATGGTCTCAGACTACGCCCTCTTCCCATCAAAGACGTCTTTTGCTGGAGGAACGAACGAAAGATACCCCGATTGGAGCGATATCTACACTGTCCTACATGCTACGTTGACCTGTGTGACGGGTGTCTGCGTATTTTCGAGCGCATTATCAAGCAGCAGGACATCATCCACGGCAGACCTGGTCGTATAGGCTGGCGCTGGTGTCCTGATGGCCACAGGATGCAGACGATTGAGATGGTGGGAGAAGGCATTGGTGAGGCTGGTCGTCGCATCTACATGGACGTTGAGGGTGGCTGGGTATCGAAAAGCGCTTTCGGTGCACATCGAATCAATGGACAGTCGGCTGGCAGTCAAGAGGATGACCTACCGCATGACTTGCACCAGGATACCGGTAGGACGATGGTGGCTCTCTGGACTCGCATACCAGATGATGGTGTCGAGGATGAGCTGAGTTTTCCACGTGGTGCTGAGATCACAGAGGTAAAGGAGGTCAATGAAGATTGGAGCTATGGCGTGTATTGCAGGATGATGGGATTATTCCCAAGCAACCATGTCAGGCCCAAGGTATGAAGCATATCTTATGTGCAGGATATCCGCTAGTCTTGTGGCATACATTTTTATTGTCTGGCAGTCCTTGCACCGCCGTCGTTTCAAAAGGAGAAACATCTGGAGTGATTTGGTCTTGATACATACAGATCACGCTCGGTTCTTCGTTCAGGCAGAATACAAGACATGAGACATGAATCCTCTGGAACATTAATCTGAAACAAGACCGCGGAACTGGGTCCGTCAAATCGGCGATGCAGGACGTTTTGTGGAGAAATGACGTTCGTCGCGAGCGAGTAAGCAAGAACTTACACACGAGGCTTGACAGTTTGTGGAGGAGTGTATTGATCGCAGTGTCAGTGTTGTAAGAGTTCTTCGACATAATCCACCTTCTCCCTTTCGTCTTGTCTCATTACCCAGCAGCTGTGCGATGATACGATAGGAGGTCACATCTGTTTATCGCCTGCCGTCAAAGATCGTCTCTACCAGCTCCTTCTCATCCTGCCCTCGTATAGCTCGTGCTTCGAGCTTCGAGCTTCTATCGATCCTGCACACATTCATCGCAGGTGCGCAGAAGCGTCATAAGACAGCTTCACCATGCGCAATACTCTACGGAAGGCCAATCCTGGCCAACAGAATGAGTTCAGCGGTCGCACGTCCAACTCCGAAGATGCGACCATCACCGACGTCAATTTTGCTGCAGCATCATCACCCGACTCGACCTCATTGCAAAACGACAACGAGAAAGAGCGCCCGAAAGCCGCGCGTCGCCAGACAGGCAATGATGGCCGCCGTGAACTGACCGAAGACGATGCGCCGGAAGAGCTGGGC
>Ga0058698_10000368_pt1 | contig 25974 bp, 30 predicted proteins | sample AgamicAsSfe_FD_67288 | JGI IMG/M metagenome (GOLD analysis project Ga0058698, IMG submission 67288) | Agave microbial communities from Guanajuato, Mexico - As.Sf.e | ecosystem: Host-associated > Plants > Phyllosphere > Phylloplane/Leaf | place: Guanajuato, Mexico | collected 2012-05-30
TCTGTGGGCAGCCTCTTTCTCGGGAGACAGGAATTTTGTAAATGCCGCCCGCTCTCCATTCCTCTTCTTTCCGTATACAACTTTTGCAGGCATGTTCGAGAGCCTGAGCGAGTGGTGTAGTTTGGTTGACGATAAGTTGGGGCTCCAGTTTGGAAGTGCCAGGGTTTGGAGGGGTCAACGACGGAAAGTCTAAGCGAGCCGTTTCCCTGGCAACAAAGAAGACCCGGCGCAAAGCTTCTCCTGAGTACGACTTGTCAGGAGCCATTCATTATGCGCTTGACAGAGTGACGTAGGTGAAACTCCAAAATTATGCACAGATGATACACTGGAAAGATCGTTCATGGAAGCCCGGAAACGGTTCCGCAGAATTAACATTAAAACCAACAGGTTCTCTGTATTGTAACAGGGGTCTCTAAGCATCCTCCCAATGCGATGTCAAACAAACGCTCTCCTCAAACAAGCGTTCAAATCATGTATGTGTAAGGTGAGACTCCAATCTCCCCGCACTAGACCTAGAAGCAGATTGCATACAGAAGATGCCCAGATGACCGGCAGACGGGCAGAAACAAGGTGACCAAACGCTGAAGACAAAAAGACGATGAGTGATTGGACAAATGAAAATTGGGGCCTTTGGAAAACGTAGAGGGCCTTGGAAGTGGTGTTGTGACAATTTACAACCGAGTGAATTTTGGTGATTGGTAGCGTGAGAGGATTCGTAGATCGAAAAGCTCAGTTGTCTCCACTGTCAACCTCAGCTGGCGGTGTCTCGGCCTCCTCTTGTAGTATGGGTTGCTGTGGTATGACACTTAGACTTTTGCGTTTGTTCTTTCTCTCTACATCTCCATCTCTCTTCACACCATTTGCTTCTGGATTAGCGGCGGTAGTCGGGCTCAGGGTGCTGCTCGACTTTTTGTTCGGAGCAATGCTCGAATAGCCGCCGGAGAGCTTCGATGTGGTGTCGTTGTTCTCAGACTTGTCGGCAAAGTCTTTCCACTTGCGCCATCCGTCAAAGTCAATCAAGGCTTGCATGCAACCCCATTCTTTGACCTTGCGCTCGAGCCAGACGAAGTTGACAGGCTGTGACGTGAGTTAGTGGGAGTGCTTCCATATACAACATGAATTCTTACCTTGGTCAAGAAGTCGTTACAACCAGCCGCCAGAGCCTCATGTCTGTCGCTTTGCAGCGAACTGGCTGTGAGTGCGACAATAATGACGGGGCTCTTGAACATGCCCTTGTCACCAAGACGATCATCCTCGACCAGCTCGTTTTGCTCTTTGCCCTCTGATCCAAGCCTATTGTTAGGGGCCTCGCTGCTGCCACTGCTGAAGACACCGATGCTGTTGACACGCTCCAGCCGCCTGATCTCCTTTGTTGCCTCCAGACCGTTCATGACGGGCAGCTGAATGTCCATAAGCACCAAATGGAAACCACCTGCCTTCCACTTGGTTACTGCCTCTTTTCCGTTCATGGCACGCTGCCACCGAACCTTCAAACGCTGCATGAAGGCACCCAAAACTCGCAAGTTGATGATGTTGTCTTCTACAATCAGGACATTGATAGGCGGGACTGAGCCATCCAGAAGGCCAGCTGGCAGACTTGGTGGCTCCACCGGTGGCTTTCTCCGCTTCTTCTTTGGGTTCGGTTGAGGTGAGGATATACGCGGGGTGGGTGGAGTAGATTCATGGAGAGTTTGTGAGTGTGATGGAGGTTCGGCAGAAGCGGGTGGGGTGGGTATCGGGTTGTTCGAGGCAGCAGAGTTCTTGGCTTCGGACGCAGAGGAGTCGTGGCGTGGACGGCCTTGTTGAGGGCGGACGGATGTCGCTGAAGAGGGAATGCCGCCGCCGAGGGTGGTCGGAGAGGCCGTGTGTGTTCTAAAGACCTTTGGTCGGTGAGTATGCGGCCCTCGTCTGGTGCCGCCGGGCGAAGGGAGTGTAGGCAGGTGCCCGGTGTTGAGGACAGCTATCGAGTGAGGCGCATGGGGCAGGGGGATGCGGGCCTCGCGCTCCTGGCCCGAGGCATTTGGAGAAGGGGCGATGACGGGCATGGGCGGAAAGTACTCGGTCTGGGCATGGGTGCCGTCCTCGTGGTGGGCGTAGTAGAAGGGCACGCGTGGTGAGGGCTTGGGGGTCCGCCGTTGCGGCACGTCGATGATAAGGGCCTCGTGGACGGTCTGGCCGCCGGGGAAGTAGGCATCGAGGGTGCGGCACATGTCTTCCTCGGGGCCCAGCGTGCGCTCTCCAGCCCGCTGAGCATCGCGCGGCACGATGCGCAGCGTCACGTCGGGCGAGTCGAAGCTCCTGCCGAGCGAGTTGGCGTACTTTTTGAGAATCATGTCGCGGACATCGTCAACCAGGTCGTCTTCGCGAATCTGCACCAGCGTGGCCGAGGCACTGGGCCGCTTGACCCAGATCTTGCGGTGCAGCATGCCTGCGCTGAAGTTGGCGGGTGCTCCGCCAAAATAATCGGCGACGGTGGGCGGCCCGGTAGCTATGGCAGCCTGGGGGATGTCGGGGACGAGCAGCTTCTTGATTATCTGCGCATCGGTCTTGTTGACGACAGACTGGCGGCGGACGAGGGCGGGCGATGGCGTATGGGACGTGTCGTTGCTGCTGGCGGCGGGGAGAAGGTCGCTGTGGTCGCTCGGTGCGGAAGAAAGCGATGATGGCTCCGCGCGGTTGAGCTCGGCAGGCTGCTGCACTACGGGGTTGATGGGCGTGGGTGCCTCAAGCGTCACCTCTGGACAGACGATGGGCACGTCGTCTGCGTCTGCTGAGGGCTGGCGGGCGTGGGTGCTGGCGGCTGAAGTGCCCGTGTATGTCGAATGTCGATCTCTCGAGGTGTTCAAGCTGCCAGTGCTCCCGTGGACGTCGTCGGCCTGACTTTCGGAAGCCGTTCCCAGCACTTCCGACCTTACCATTCGTGGATCAGCTGTTCTCTCGTCGGCAGCGTCGGGGCTAGACGCCTCAGGCAGCTTCTGGAGAGAGACGCTTTTGCGCAGGGAGCTGGGTGGTGGTGGCTGCCGCTCGCTGCCTGCCGACGACGTTATCGAGCGTGCACTGGCACGGGTCGATGTCGCGCTGCTGCGTCGCAGAAGTTTGGACCGCGCATTGTGCAGCCGCGCCTTGATACTACTCATTCCAGCAACGAGCCGGAGGCGGCCAGCATGCAGTTTCGAGAAGCGCTGCGAAGCCGTTGCGTTGCGAGAACTCGAGGAAATGTTGGCCTGACTTATCTGGGTCCGCGGCGCTGTGAGAAGCTATCGGATGGCCTTGGCCGGCTTTCCATCACTCGCGGGCAATCTGAAAGAGTCGTGCTGCGGGGGGCTCACGAGAAGAATAGACAATTACGATTAAAACAAGAAGGAAAGGGGCACGATCCGATTACTACAAGACACGAAAAGGAAATGCGTCGTGTTGTGCTTCTTTGCAAACAAGTATTACCATGTTAATCTCAAAGCGCGCTTGGGCCTTGGGGTGCGTTCGTTCACCCCTCTCACTGTTGACACCGCCCAACTTGCCACCTTAAAGCGTGCCCAGTCTGCCTACGTACGCGTTATCCTAGAGACGTCGCTCGCCCAATGTCACTGGACGCTTCACTATTCACAGCTGAACGCCTGGAGTTGTCTTCACGGACTATCCCAGCACGTTCCTCGCCAACTCATCTTGAGCCAAAGCCCACTGGGACCCTCCCGACTCCTATTCAATCTACGCCCACTGTACGTAGCGCCCGGCTCACCCGCGCACCCATCGTCGATTCGCACATGGGACTCCCGCGTGCATCCATCGCCACATGTATGCAGGCCGTTGAGATAAACTTGATATCACCAACAGTCTACACCACATTTGGCTCCCGTGCGCCACTGTGGCTGATAAGGCCTCGTTTCCTGCCCATTGGTTGACATGTGTAAATTGCGTCCTGGTCCACAAGTTACCACAGCCATGGAACACAACAGTCATCGCGAGAAGCGCTTGTCACACCTCAGCCTTCGAGAAACTGAATTCGACTCCATCCCAATGGCCGAGACACCATACTAGTCTCATGAAACGTCTGTCGCAGTTTTGTTCCATTGACCGTGCAGTAATCATGCATACACCCTTCCACTTACGGCTTGATGTATCGTCCATATGAGCTTGTCCTCCACATACGACCATAGATTCAAGAACATAGCGCTTCCCGTTCGCTCAGCGGTACTCAAGCTTGTAATCGGCGGATTAGTAGTCAGGTGGGTGACCACTGGCGAATCCCCGCTGTTGTATGTTTTTTGTCTTAATTTTTGCCTGCTAATCCTGACTATACTTCCGTGTGCATGAAGATTGCAGCAGACAGAGCAAAGAGGACAACTGCAGTACAAACTCGTGACGAAAGATTGATGGCATTGTCCAGACTACACTACTGGATATACATTTTTACATCAACAATAACAAGTCTCGGGTGGTTGAACGTAGACGATGACAATGGGAATGATCATGGGACACTCATATCCAGGATGCTTTCACATTCCATATGATTTGTTTGCGCTTCGTGTCGAAACGTAACAATAGTATCCACGCAGCACGTATAGCGTGCGTATCAATGGGGGTACTCGTCATAGCAAGAAAAACAACCCGTATCAAGCATGAGGCCCCTTTCCCCTTTGATCTACAAGGCTTCGTTGTGGACTCCATGCCACATATCCAACGTCCTCCCTTTGTCTTGATTTCGCTCTTCATGTCATATCCAAGACTATCTGCTATCTTCTAGTCTCTTCTTGCGAGGCCTAGAAATCCTTGAAGCTCTCCTCCCACTTGTCGCTCAACTCCTTGGTATATGGGTCTCTCTTCTCCGACTCGGGTTCGTATTCATCAAAGTTGCGTGTATCGGCGGGTCCCCTTAGGTGTGGCACAATAGGTCCTTGGACTTCGCGGTTGTACAGTTTCACCCAGTCAATGTTCTTAAACCACTCGTGTTGTTTTACACGTTGAGCACCGCCTGCAACGTTACCCAGTCGCTTGGATGTGTCGACTGTGCAGAGGCCAGAGATGAGGTCGCGCGCAGTGGGGGACATGGCAGAAGGGAAGCGCACACGACCTTCCACGATCCTAAAACATGTTAGCACTCGTGTCTTGAACATGAATTGAAAGCCGCGTACTGCTCGTAGATCTTCATTGGGTTTTGGTCCCAGAAAGGCGGTTGTCCTACGAGGAACTCGTACACAAGGATACCAAATGCCCACCAATCGACTGCTGTACCGTGACCTGTGTTCCGAATGACCTCGGGTGCCAGATACTCGGGTGTGCCGCAGAGTGTGTAGGTCTCTCTATTTTCTACTTTCTTAGCAAACCCAAAGTCCACTAGCTTGAGGTGGCCTTCGGCGTCTATGAGTATATTTTCGGGTTTCAGGTCGCGATATGCAACGCCTTCCCTCTCATGGAGGAACTCTAATATTAGGACAATCTCAGCAGCGTAGAACTGTGAGGTGGGCTCGTTAAATCGCCGTGCTCTCCGCAGATAGCTGAAGACTTCGCCGCCGGGGCAGTAGTCAAGCTGTCCGTCACATCAGCCAATGACTAGCGCTTATGAAGACGTGTCGCTACGTACCACCATGTAGAGAGAGTCGAGCGATTGGAAGCTTGCGACCATGGTAGTTATGAAAGGGTGGCCGGCAACCTTGGCAAGGACATTGCGCTCGTTCCGAACATGCTCAACTTGCTTGAGACGGATGACTGGGAGGGTCAGTAGCTGTAGAGGCGCATACCAAGAGAGTACGTTCAGAGCGCATCGAGCGAGACGTACCATCGACTTTGCGCAGGATCTTCAAGGCAAAGACTTTGTTCTCGTCGCCCGCCTTTGCGTCCTTCAATCGCACCAGCCACACGCGCGCAAATGTACCTGACGTATAGTCAGCGTCCAGTCTTGTTGTGTCTGGCGGCGTGGAGTCGCATGCGCACCCGTGCCCAGTGTCTTAATCAGCTCAAAGTCTTCCTGGCGCAGAACCTTGGAGGAGTGGCCAACAGGCTTCTTTTCCGGATCGATGTCAATCTCGTCGGGGCTGAGTGTGTGCTTTTGCGCCTCCCATTGCGCCAGATGCTGCTTCTCTTCCTCGCGCGGCCTGTCCATGGCGGAATCGGTGCGGTCGTGTAGCGGGCCAGAATGCGACGGCGAGGAGGCCTCCTTCTTGTCCCGGTGGTGCTGCATGGGGTGCAGCATGCTCTTGAAGGTAGTCGTCATGGTGGCGGGTTATGCGACAGCGGCAGCGGCAGCGGCAGCAGCGAGGGGGTGGTGCGAGTAGTGGGTGCGATCGAGGGTTGCAGTGCTGTCAGGGCTCATCCAGGAATCAGTAATTCAAGCAACACATGGCAGCAGGCACAGGCAACGGCGGGGTCAATCTTCGGCTTTGTTTGTGTAGTAAGCAAATGTATCGTGGAAGTCAACCAGGCGGAAGGGCCGGGCTCGTAGCACTCGAGAACCACGGCCAAGGGGACTATAAGCGGGCGCGACAAGTGCTGCGGGGTGGTACTCACTGCAATGACGCAGGACGTGGGATTGGGCTTGAAATAGAGCCGACTTAAGCCAGATGAGACGGCACGCCACTTCTCGACGAGCTCGTTTAGGCTTACCCAGCTTGTATTCTGCAAGTAGACAATCGTTTCTGTATTAACGCGTGAACATGCGTCGCGAAGGCTGTATCGAACCCGGACACGGCTAATCAAGTTCAAACTCGGGCGTTAGACAACGCATTAACGGATATAACGATCCACCCAGCTGGTTGCAGCTTAAACGACAGTCTTGGTATCCGACAACATCAACGCAAGTCCAGTCTACTCGCCAGCATTCTGCCATCTTGTCTGTCACTTTCGATTCAATACGGGAATAACATGCTGTTCGATTGTACTAGATTGGCCCAAACTCCAGTGTATTGCAAACCCAAATATTGCAACTCCATGCTTGCATGCTCGTCAACTGTTTCTACACCATGTAGTCGTACAAAATCCATCTCCGTGTCCGCCTTGTTCGCTTGTTCGCTATAACATAAAGTTAAGTGCTTCTCACAGGACTATGCTCAACCACTTGCGCGGGTGTTAAGGATAAGAGCGACAATGAGTCTGGTAATGTTAGTCGTTGGCCAGCCGTTGTCAGTCGCGTCGACGTACCCATAGAGACCCAGAACTTCAGCGAAAATGAGGATGAGGACCATGCCGACGAAGATCCTCGATTGGCGCATGAAAGAGCGCACGCCAGCGTCTCCCACGATTCCAATCGCGTAGCCTGCAGCCAAACCTGACAATCCGACTGACAAGCCAGCAGCCATGTGCATGAATCCAGCATACAGCGAGTATGTGTTGTCCGGCGGCGGCTTAATGTCGCTGGCGATGAGGACGGATATGACGAGGGCATAGACGGCCAAGATACCGGACATGACGATGGGGATGAGCGACTGGTCTGGTTAGACAGAGCTCCGAGGTATGCTAGGTACTCAACTCGTACCTTCATAATCAGGTCTGGCCTGTATGTTCCGATACCCGCGATGCCGATGCCTGCTTTGGCTGTGCCATAGGCAGCTCCCGCGCCTGCTGCCGTTAGCTCATGCACGTCCAGGTGGGTGTGTCGGGCGTGGTACATCCAAAGATCATCTGGCCAGGGTTCGTATATTAGTTCGACAGCTATGTGGGAGCAGTGCCACTCACAGCAAACGCGATTCCGCTCTGGTTGGAGGTTAGCTATGAAGTCATCAACACGGCGAAGGCGAAGCACTCACCATGCCAAAGAATGGCGCGAAGCTGGGCGCGAGCTCGTTTGACGACATGGTGCCTGCTCGGTGTGGACGCAGGTATTCGGCGGGGTGTAGTAGTTGGGAAGTCGGCAGCGGCGCGTGATGGGGGATGCGTTGAATGATTGATAGTCGTTGCGCTGGGCGTTCGTAGGAGAAAGGGCGCTAAACCGGTTTGGGGCAGCACCTGGCCAGCGCTTCTCATACACACGATGCATGGATACGACTACCCCATACTCGCCCTCATTCCGCACCCAACCCACCATAACCACCATCTTTATTCCGGACGGCCCTGGGTCCTCGCTGGGCGGCTTTCACCCCACCTGTCCGAGTCGCCCTTGTTCTCACCCACACAACCCCCCGCGGCACACAGGCCCGACCCGGGCAAGACTGCGTGAAGAGACATGGCCGACTACGGGAACCAGCAACGTCCAGAATATGCGCGCGGCCCCAGCCATGGACAGCCTACGGGCGCACGGGAAACCGCCTTCACCAACATCTTCGGCGCCAGTCCCCAAATGGCCGGCCGCTCGCAGACCATGACCTCGCAGTCTCATATGCGCATGCCCGATAGAGCTGCCACAATGTCCAGCCAGACCGCCGATATGATGCAGCGCGCCCCGCCCTTGCGCCAGCCAGTCAATGGCTATGATCGTCGCCCTCACCCTCAGTACGATCAGCGTCAGGGCCCCAGCCCCGGAGAGCAGCGGCCCATGGACCCTCAGAATCAGTACAATCGCCCCATGCCGAACGGCTACGGCCAAGACCCACGATACCACCAGGGACCACCGCAGCCTCAACGCCAGCCGCAGCCCCAGTACCTCCCCCAGCCGCTTCGCCCAGAGCGCCAGCCATACGGCCAGCCCCAGCGATTCGACCCGAGAACCTCCCCTCCGGGGCAGCCCCCCTTCACCAAGCCTATACCCAACCGCTTTCCCGGGCCCCCTGGCCCTGCCATGAACTCTGATCCGTATCGCTCGCAGTCGCTTGCTCTGAATCCGCGCCCGCAGTTTACTCCTGGCGGCCCTTCGCACCCCTCGCAAGCCAACACCTTCCGCCAACAACCATACATGAACCACATGGCACGCACCACGGCCCAGGGACGTGTGGTGCCAGAACGCCCCGACGAGCGCACAATGTCCATGACTTCGTACACCCAAGTCCCAGAGCACACACAGACGATGAGCGGCAGGATTATACCGAATCGGAGGCGAGAATCCGGCGGCTCTGAAATGGCACCGGGACCGCCCGGACACCCACAATCCCACATGAACGCTGGACTCCCGCCAAATCCCAGAAGCATCAGCCAAGGCAACATGCCGAACCAGTCCCGCACCATGTCCATGGCCTCGACCATTGTGCCCCCGTCAGAGCGGACAAGCACCATGTCTTCCATGACGTCGCGTCCTGATTCCACCCAGACTCTGGGTAGCAACGCCAGCAACAACAGAACCTCCAACCAGTCCATGACATCGCTCTCAACAGCTAACCAAGTTCCTGCTGCTCAACGGCGCGCTCCTCTCGTCTATCCCGCCTTGCTATCAAGAGTCGCCGAAACTTTCCAGGACCGAGTTGGCCTGACAGAGAAAGAAAAGGACGGGCTTGTGTACAAGAGTGCCTTTACGGGTGCAGATGCAGTTGATCTCATCTCCTTCATTATCAAGACGACGGATCGTAATCTAGCACTACTCCTCGGTCGTTCCCTCGACGCCCAAAAATTCTTTCACGATGTCACATACGCCCACCGGTTGCGAGATTCCACCAACGAGATATACCAGTTCCGTGAGACCATGGTGGAGGACAAGTCTGAGATCAATGGCGTCTTCACTCTTCTAACTGAATGTTACTCTCCCACGTGTACACGCGACCGCTTGTGCTACTCGATCGCTTGCCCACGCCGCCTTGAACAACAGGCTCGCCTCAACATGCGCATTCAGCCTGGTCTCAAGCGTGAGGAATCCAGGGCGAGTTTGCACGAGGATAAAGACAATGAAGAGCAGAAACTGTGGATCAACACGGTGCCTAAGGAGATCTCTGACAGTGTATCGGAGAAGGAACAAAAGCGGCAGGAAGTCATTTCTGAGCTCATGTATACCGAGCGCGACTTCGTGAAAGACCTGGAGTATCTCCGAGACTTCTGGATGAAGCCCCTCCGTAACCCCGCTACTTCACCTATCCCCGAGCATCGCCGCGAAAAGTTTGTCCGCACAGTCTTTTCAAATTGCCAAGAAGTCTACATGGTCAACTCTCGCATGGCCGAACAGCTCACAAGGCGCCAGCAAAAAGAGGCCGTGGTTCGAAACGTTGGAGACATATTCCTCGAGTATGTGCCACATTTTGCGCCTTTCATCAAGTACGGTGCGAACCAGCTCTTCGGTAAGTACGAGTTTGAGCATGAAAAACGTACAAACACCGGATTCGCCAAGTTCGTCGATGAGGTAGAGAGGATGAAGGAGTCGCGAAAGCTCGAGCTGAACGGCTATCTCACCAAGCCAACAACGAGATTGGCCAGGTACCCGTTGCTCCTAGAGAACATTGCAAAGTACACGGCCGATGATAATCCGGACAAAGAAGACATCCCCAAGGTTATCAAAATCATCAAAGAGACTCTATCAAAGGTCAACGTGGAATCCGGAAAGGCAGAAAACCATTTCAATCTGATGCAGCTCAACAAGGACCTCAAGTTCAGGCCCGGAGAGTTCGTGGATTTGAAACTGACCGATGAGAACCGACAATTGGTGTTCAAGGGCACTTTGAAGAAGACTCCAACAGAAACCACCGGTGACATCACGTGTTACTTGTTTGACCATGCGGTCTTGCTGGTCCGGGCAAAGACCGTGAACAAGCGCGAAGAACAGAAAGTCTACAAGAAGCCCATACCGCTAGAATTGTTGGTCATCACACAAATGGAGGAAGTCAACCCCAAATTAGGCATTGCGAAAAGGCCATCGGCAAACTTGATTGCCGGAAAGGCTATCGCAGCTGCCACTCCAAAGAACAACGATCCAAAGCAGCAAGGATATCCCATCACCTTCAAGCACCTTGGAAAAGGCGGTTACGAGTTGACACTATTTGCCAGCACTCCAATCTCTCAACAGAAGTGGATGGAGCACATCGACACGCAGCAGCGAAGTCTGAGGGAGCGCAGTAACATCTTTACCAAGACGATCGTCAACGAGGGCTTCTTCTCTCCGACCATCAGAGTCACTTGCGCTGTTCCGCTGGGTATGTATTCAACTGTCGCACTCAAAAGTCTCACACTAACGCTCAACAGACGGAGGTCGCAAGCTGGCTCTTGGTACGGATGCTGGTGTTTACGTTGTGGAACGAAAGCCAAAGGACGCTTCGATGCGGCCCAAGCGTGTACTGGATTGCAAGGGCGTAACTCAAATCGAGGTTCTCGAACAACACGCAATCGTGCTTGTCTTGGCCGACAAGACGCTGTACTCTTACTCAACCGAGGCCCTGGAGTCGGACGAATCACAGGCTATGGTCAAACGACCACGCAAGATTTGCCACGCCAACTTCTTCAAGGCCGGCATCTGCTTAGGGCAACAGTTGGTTGCTGCAGTCAAGACGTCCGCCCTCTCGACGACCATCAAGGTGTACGAGCCGAAGGAGCAGATGGGCAACAAGAACAAGAAGTCAGGATTCGCGAAGATGATGCTCTCCACCAGCGGAGCAGACCAGCTCAAGCCGTACAAAGAGTTTTACATCCCCACCGAATCGACGTCGATACATTTCCTGCGCTCCAAGCTCTGCGTTGGCTGCGCGCGCGGTTTCGAAGTCGTCAGTCTGGAGACGCTCGAAACGCAATCGCTTCTCGACCAAGCAGATACTTCGCTCGACTTTGTCGTACGGAAAGAAAACATCAAACCAATTCACATCGAGCGTATGGCAAGCGAGTTCCTCTTATGCTACACGGACTACTCATTCTTCGTCAACCGCAACGGCTGGCGAGCGAGACCCGACTGGAAGATTACATGGGAGGGCACTCCACAAGCTTTCGCTATCTTCAATCCCTATATTCTTGCTTTTGAGCCTAGCTTTATTGAGATACGGCATATGGAGAGCGGAGGTCTGGTGCACATCATCACAGCCAAGAATATTAGATGGCTGCACACATCGACACGCGAAGTAAGTCAACTGCATCAAATGACATCTATACAGAATGCTGACCATGTCCAGATCCTATACTCCTATGAAGACGAACTGGGTACCGATGTCATTGCCAGTCTTGACTTCTGGCAGACTGCAAACGGTGGAAAGCAGTCGCTCGATGTCCAGCGCGCATATGAGAAGAGCTAGGCTTGACGGTAGCCCGCAACAAAACCTCAACGTCGAGCCTCTACTCTCGGACACATGAGCACGAAAGCCGTAGCGACTGCATAGCCGTAGAGCTACAATTGCACGACCCATTCCGCTGACGACTACGTTGCAGTTCTCCTTGTCATCAAACTTGTCAACGGTGGCATACGACATTACGGTTAGGGAAGCTCAGGAAGTGCCTCGACCGAGCCGCGGGCGGCGGCAATGGATCGATCACATTGATTATTACTCCCTTCTCCAAGGTCAAAGAAGAGTACATTTGTATCATAATAGAGTCGCGCAGTGATTGATCTCATGGATTCATAAGGGCAACAAGTCTCAAAATGTGTTTGGAGGCAAACAAGGTAGTGCGATTGTTGAAGACTATAATCTGAGGATGCGATTTAGCGAGTTTGGTAACCGTTTTATTTCTCTCTACTATCGGATAGAAGTTCGATTTGGCACAACGACCAGTTCTCTCAATCGCAACCCGATGCCGTCCCCTGAGACTTGAATTAACCGCTGGTGCCGATGCTGGACATGGGTACCCACAACTCCACCCGTCTTTACTAATACTACGGAGGCTTAGTTGGATAACGTGTTCCTTGGTGTCCAGGGCTATGACTAGTTGTCGGTCCTATTCCCCCAACATCACATGACGGGGTTGATCTGATCTCAGTGTAGTAGTACCTCCGACGTCTTTGCTTATCACCATCGTGTCAAAACATTGTGATCATCACAGCATCGTCTTGTTGATAACTTCTTCGCTCGCACAGTCAAAGAACCACAAAGTTTGAATAACCTCATATTCGCAATCATGTCACGCGGTGTGCTGTGGGTTTCTTCGCGTATCGTGCATCCTGATAAACTGTCTGCCGAGAAGTTTTGTGATTGGTACGAGAATGTATGTATTCTGCTCTTGGTTGGCAGAGTTTCACGGCAAAGGAGTGAAGAAGCTGACATAAGAGTGAAAAGACGCATGCCAAAGAGGTCCTCGTCCTTCCCGGTGTACCATCCGCTGCTCGCTATACGGCTCTGCAGCAAAAGCTTTCACGTCCTTACTATAGTAACGAAGCTCCATGGCTGGTAAGTGCTCATCTTTTCAGTTCATAACCTCTGTACTGCACTGCCGCCTTTTCCGGAAATCCCGTCTAACCACAACCCCCCTACAGACACTCTACGAATTCCCGGACCTATCCTACAAAGATAGCCAAGGTTTCAAAGGCATCAAACCACCAGGCGCAGACCTAATCGAAGATGTGTACAAAAATGTCCGCTTCGACATCCGCTTCTACGAAGAGGTACAGGTGGTCGAGGGCTCCACTTCATCCCCACCCAAATTCCTCATCTCCGCCGCTCTAGACCCTCCAAAAGACGCAGCATCCACTGATGATTTCGATGCTTGGTACCGTCAAGAACACATCCCCATGCTCGAACGTGCACCTGGTTTTGTGCGCTCACGCCGCTTTAAACTTAGCAACGCAACTGTCATCAACGAATTTCAGGTTGGTGATGTGACCGAGGAGGCGCCGCGCTTTTTGGCGTTGCATGAATTTAGTGGTGAGGCATTGCCGTGGAAGGAGATTGCGGAGAGTACATCGACGGAGTGGGCGAAGAGAGTTTGGGGTGGTTTGGAGAAAGAAGAGGTAGGGTGGTATGAGCTTGGTAAGGTGTACAGTGAGAGTGAATGGGGACATGTTGGAAAATAAGATATTACGAGATAGAATAGAACCTTGCAACTTGTGATTAAGGTTGAAATTCCTTTTTTCTTGTGGCCTTGCTATGGCGGAATGAATGTGTGTGTGGACGCACTTGGTGCTATGAAATTTGCGTAGTTCCCTCGCTCTTTTGAGTCTTCCTTTGGACTAGTACATACATTAAGTTTTGTAGATATGAGTCTTCAGGCTTGCGCCCATCTTAATCTATATAATAACCCGATCCGTTGCAAGCCCAGAATAAAACTTGATAAAAAAAAACATAAAAACATGTATCATGATAGAACCTTCGCAAACGCTTACTTCCATACCTGGACAATATCACTCACCCCTTGTACCCGCTGGAGCCAACATATTGGACCTTCTTTTACACTCTTAGTGTAAGAGCTGTCTTGTAAGAGTTGTTTCTCCTTGTCCGTCCAATCGACAATCTTTTCGGCGGACTTGAAGTCGAGATCGCCTAGTTTCGACTCAATCGCAGTGACGCCCGCTGTGTTGTATGAGATCTTGATGAACATTGAACAGTCTCTCAATGTCATTGCAAGGCGGAGGTTATCATCAAATGTTCCAGTGTCCGCCTGGGGTCGGCAAAGGACGCCGCGAGGATCAAGGGAACTTTGCAGATTGAGGAGGTGTTGTAGTAAAGTAATACCGTCGCCTACTGTAACGTAGTCTAGGAGAGCTTTTGCAATGGCTGATGTGACTACTGGGGCTGGTGGTTTTCCTCCTTCGAATTGTCGCATGACTGTTGTCTGTGACCAAGGTTGCAGCGATGAGGAATTGCCATGGAGCAGCTGGAGTGGACAGATGTAGTTGTCGCGTTTCTTGGGCACAGCTACTTGCATTGCGCAGGTGCGACAGCGGACTGCCTTAGGCGGTGCGTTTGGAGATTGTGCAAGCCACTTTGGCTTCACTTCTAGCGTTATCGATTTCCCTGGTATAGGCGACATGTCGGGCAGGAGTATCCCCCAGCATTTTCGTCGCGACTGCGTGTTTGCAAATGTAAGCTTTTCAACTCGAGTGTAAAGGTGGTCCATGACGTCTGGGAGCAATAGCACGCCCTCATGATCCATCAGGTGTTTGGTAAGGTCCCGGTCTAGTTGAATTTTGTTACGGGCACCTGGTAAGAAGAGTGGGCGGATTGCATGCTCGAACCCGTCAAGTATTTCTAAGGATGAAAGGTGCTTTTGGCCGCCCCTTGGGACTCTGAGGACTGTACCCATCAGGCTTTGGTGGGCTACTGGTGTGGTTACTCCAGACAGCTTGTCCTTGGGGGATACATCGACGAACTGAAATCGTTTGGCGCTGGGACTGAGTTCTGGCCGAATCTTGAATATGACGTTCGCAGCTCCTTTATTGAGATAGTCAAATGCGACCTGTGACCCCGTTGCGGTCGCGGCAGTCGCCTGTAAACAACAGCGAGTCCGGCCGTTCCCTTGCTCTTCTGAGAGACTGCGCATCTCATCCTGGGTGAGCCGTGTTTGGACCATGTTTGTCGGGCTGGCTTGCAGATAGGGCGACTGTTGTTGCTGATAGGGGCATCCTACCAACCGTGCGACACCTGGCCTGACGACTACTGTGGGCGCATGTGAATGGTAGTCACTGCCGGATCTTGTTGTTTGGAATGCGCAAAAATAGTGTTTAGTCTCCAAAGGCGCCCGATAGTGTTTATGGTCTCATGAGTAGGTGTCCTTTGTTGCCAACGTGTTCTGCGGTGGCCCTTCTGCACCCAAAGCTTGCGAATGTGCGAGGCTGCCCGAACAGAATGACGTAAATGCACCGGACGGCGGGGAGATGCAGGAAAACCTGGTGATGTGTCGCGAATGGGTAGGTGTACGGTGAAAAGACGGACGCGACATGTTGCCTAAGTGCCACAATCAGGCTGGCTTTTGTGGCGCTCAGAAGGGCATGTTTGAACAGTGGTACGCTGTCTAAAAAAATGGTCTCACGTAATCTCGCCTCGGCCAATCACGAGCATAACATGCATTTCTCGCGACTTGTGACGCTCTCTAGTTCCTGCTGCCCAAACTACTATCCATTCTCCCGCAACGTCACAGACCACCACTCACCGCACATTGCATACCGCGTTTTCCACTTTCTCGCAATCCGAAAATAGACGCCACAATGCCAGCGCCCTCGCCCCTCCCAACCTGCTTATATAAGATCCTGCCTTCTGCCCCGCCATCACCCCTCCCCGCTCGTCTTCCGCTCTCAGATCTCGACCGCAATGACGGTTACATCCATCTCTCGACATCAGAGCAAGTCCCTGGCACCGCCGACAAGTTCTTCAGCGACGTCTCGGAGCTGTGGCTACTGAAGATCAAGTACGAGGCGCTGGCCGCGGGTACCGATGGCGACGGGCAGGTTCATGCGGACAAGAAGGCTGAACTCAAATGGGAAGAGGTCGGACGAGGTTGCTTTGCACATCTCTACGGGGCAGATCTGGGCAACGGGAACATCGTGAGTGCGCAAAAAGTCGAGAAGAAAGGCAGCTGGGTTGAAAGCTTGAGCTTAGAATGGTGAGCGAGGTTTGCATATTAGAGGTCGACATCTCGTGATGGACACAACGCGAGATTAGGGAACATTTTAGAGTAGGGCATGCGCTCATGGCCGGAGAAAGATGAACTCGAACAACGTACCTTCTGAGTCACTCGCTATCTCTGAAGTTTCCAGCGGCCAAGTTGGAAGGCATTTCTTCACGGTGGGGAGTGTCAACGCACCAGAAAGTGATGATGACCTCTAGGCGATCGCTTCAGACCGTACTCTATGGTTTCAAGCCATCCATACACAACTTCTCGCCAGGATCCCTGAAGATTGATCCGTAGATACATCGACATAGGGCAGATTTAAGCCTAGACACATCAAACATTGCATATCTTGAAGACAACCAGAGATTGATTTTCGCTAAAGACAGAAGGAGGGTATCTATTAAAACGCCCATCTGGACATCAAAGAGGTATGATGACAAGATAAAATACACCCAAAACCACAATAACCCTACATGGGACCTAAACCTGCCCATGGCCAGTAGAAGAAGAAAATCGCTAAAATTGCGCAACAATGGCGCAACAAGAATAAATCCAATAGTATCCGTTTATGCAGTCATTCAATCATCAACAATCCCGTCCCTCATCCACGAAACAATGCACCCTCACCGTACCATCCTCACTACCACTAACAACCCTCTCATCACTCAAGCCCACACAAGTAATAGGGCCTGTGTGGCCTGTCAGCGTCCTCTCATGTTTGCCCGTTCTGGGATCCCAGATCTTGATCGTCTTGTCCTCGGCCCCACTGACCAATCTAAGGGAATCGGCAGCAAGCGACCAGATGCCCTCGACATGGCCGAAGAAGCGGTGGACGCAGCGGCCAGAGGGCACGTGCCAAAGACGGATCGTGCCATCGAGGGAGCCAGTGAGCATGTAGGAGGGTGGTGACGGACGAGAGGGTTCGTCTGGGAAGAAACATGGTTCTTCGGGATGGTTGTAGTTGTGCGAAGAAGAAGACGAGGGTTGGGCGAAAGATTGGGTGGTATCGGAGGCGAGAGAGGCCGTGTCAGAAGTGTCGTTGTTTGCATTTGCGACGAAGTCGTCTTCGTCAATTTCAAAGGCTTGCGGAAGGGGAAGCACTTGTTGAACTTGGCCTACGTGGCCCTCGTATGTCTTGATACAGTGATGGGTGTCGAGATCCCAGAGCTTGACTGTCATGTCGTCGGATGCAGAGAAGAGAGTACGTGAAGGCAGATCAATTTTGACGGCATTGACCCAATCCGTGTGTCCCATTAGTGTGGTGCGCTTCATATTGCTAAAGTCGTGTACCACGATGGTATTATCAGAAGATCCAGATGCCAGGAGCTTGTCCGCCATATGCAGGCCAATTACACCATTGGTATGGCTAGTCAAGGTTTTGATTTCTTTGCCCGTCCGCCAATTCCAAATCTTGATTGTATTATCCAAGCTTCCGGTGATGAGTTTGCTGTCTTCAAACTGCAGGCACCGGATACCTTGGGTATGGCCGGTAAGTGTGCGTATTTCTTGGCCCGTCTTGATATCCCAGACTTTGACTGTGGCATCGTAAGAGCCCGTGATGAGAACCTCGTCATCGAACTGCAGGCACATGACGCCGTTGGTGTGGCCTCTGAAGGTGCGCGTTGAATAGCGTCCGTACTTCCAGTTGCTACCAACCTTGTATCGATCCTTGTAGACATCTTTCCACGGTCGTTTCTTGGGATGGTCAAAGTAGGTTGTGACTTGGTCTTGGTTTGCTTGGTTGCTGGTGCATGCTCGCTTGTTGGACGCCTCTGGTGAGGAGTCGTCTTCTGGTACAGAGCGCTTAGCACCAACATTGGCGCCAGAGTCTTGTGACAATCGATGAGCAAGTATGGCATGCGATTGGGAGGTTTCTGGTTGCGGGGTGATATTGGGCGACCACTCGTTGAGACCCCGTCCAGATGCGCGTAGTTGTATCCGTCTCTTCTCGTGCCGCAGACGACGTTGGTCGAGCAGCGGGAGCCCCCAGCCGCACTTTGTGCATTTCCTGTCAATGTGTTGCTCGCACATCTTGTGCCAAACGACGTCGTCATCTGCCAGTTGTCTCCACCTTCGGTTGACTTGCGAGGCCTTGCAGAGCGAGGTTGTGTCGAGGTAGCAGAGGATCTTGAAGCCCAGCTCGGTGGGGAGCGCGCCGAGGAAGTCGATCTTGATGAGATTGCGGACGGACGAGGATATGAAGGAGAGCTGAGGGAAACAGCACTGAGCGAGGATACCTTGCAGCATGAGGTTGCGATGGCGAGACGGGGCAGCGGAGAAGAGCGACCAGACATTGGCAATGCTCTGCTGGTCAGCCTGGGATTCCCTGCCGAGTTGCTCTTGTAGTTGCTCCATGGACGGCTCGTCTGCTTGTCGTCGACACAATAGATCGGGACGATGGCGGTAGCAGAACTTGGTGTTGGCAGTGGGCGGGCGCTCGTCTTGACCTGGGCTGTTGGCCCCGAGCGGATTGTACTGCTGAGGGATATGTTGTGCGAGATATGGCGTGATCATCTTCTCCATTTTCTTAGACTTGTTGGCCTGGGCTTCTTCAGCGTCGTCTGTACCGCCGTGCAAGTGTCTGGTCCGCTCCGAGAGCCCCTCGTGGTCGTGGCCCTGCATTAGAGCAGCGTGCGGGTCGGTGGATGTGGCGGCGGTGAAGTCGTCAGGCGAAGGGATGCGGGCGCGCCATGAGAGCCGCCTTTGCTTTGGGGTCGTGGTGGTGGTGGTCATGGTGGCGTGGGCGGTATGCGAGGCCATGTTCAATTCATGTGTCGCAGCGGCGGGCGTTGTCGAGATTCCGGGCCAATATCGCGTGCGAGCCCCAACTGTCTGGTTGTACCGGCGAATGCGGCGAAGCGAGTGTGACGGCGACTCGACAAAAGGTTGCGCAAGAATCCGTTAGGCGGAGGCGATGGTGGGCGCAAGAATAGGTTGAATGGCGCAATGCCAGCCCTTGATAGCATCTTCAGCACGCAATGCCAATGTCTCCGCAGTGGTGGACCCTGCTCCCTGTTCCTAATGCAGCCCTAGCCCCCGCCAAGCCCCTCCCGGAAGCACGATCCTAGCCCGCAGCTGTCATGCTTCACGTACCCCAGCCTTTTGCATCCTTCCCTCCACCACGACTCCACCGGCACTACGGCCACTATGCTTGACATAAGCCCTCGTCGTCGCCAACATCATGGCCTCTCCACCCTCTCCTGCATCTCCCACCAGCAGTGGCGCTGCCTCTAGAACGTCTTTGGACCAGGACCAGACCCAGTCCCTCACTCTCGAGCATCTCGTCAACCACTTCGTCGCCGCCAAACGCGCACTCAACACCCAGACGGTACTATGGCGAGCCACCGAAATCGTAAACACGGCACGTGACCTCTTGGAAGAGAACGCGGTCGTCGCTGCGAAGAACACATCCATACGCAACATAGTGGAGCAGCAGGTGGATGCTCTGGAAGCCGTCCGCCGCGGCATAGACGTGGTTGAGGCTGAGGTGCAGGCCGAGTACAAGCAGCTGCTCCACGACGTCGACACGTCCTTTGCCGGTCTCAACTCTACCCTCGCTGTACTCCGCGAAACACCCATCGAAGCCGCCTTGCAGCCTCAGGGCACTCCGCAGAAGCATCTCTACGACTTCATCGACAGCGCCGCTGTCTCCAACCTCCAGACCGCACTGCGCGCCTGCATAGACCGCTATACCGACGCCCATGCCGCCCTCGATGAGAGCTGTCGTGACTTTGATACAAGCCTCGACAACATCTACTCTTCCATCGAGAACGTGCCCACAACACCCGCAACCACGTCTACTCCGAGTCCTATACCAAGCCTATACCACAACCTCGAGGGCCACGCAAAGGAAGCTGCCCAGGCATTCCAGTCGCTTGTACAACACTACGATCTATGCATAACAGCCTTGCGTCATACAGAAGGAGGTTCCGCCGCTGCTACACAAGCTACAGGAGATGCGCCAGTCCACTCCGGGGATAATGGTGCCGCACCGCCTGAGCCCATGAGCGAAGAAGAGCGCCGCGACATGCTAAACGTTTTGCAAAAGGACGCGCAGGAAGTGGAAGACGTCGTCAACGAGATCCAGGAACGAGGCTCTGAAATGACCTTCCTCCTCGGCCAGATCGAGAACCACATCCGCCACGTCCGCAGCGAATCCTCAGCTCTCTCAAGCATACTCGAGATGGTGTCGCAAGTTACTGGCCAAGTCAAGGGTCATATCGTTACCTCACGCTCTTTCTATGCTTCGTGGCTGCAAGACACGCGGCCCAGCCTAATCAGCGGCATCGAAGATTGGGAGAATCAGCGCGACTTCTACGAGCGCTTCGATCTTGCCTATGCCGAGCTCCTCGTTGAGATCTCGTCACGCCGACGACGGCACGAAAAGGCGAAACGGAAAGCCGAAGAAGCGCAAAAGGAGCTGGATAGACTGCGGCTTGAAGATGAGCGCGCAAGGGAGCAGTTTACCTTGGCTCAGGGCGACTACTTACCCTTAGACATCTGGCCGGGTCTGAAAGATCCACCGCGCCAGTACCAAGTCACAGTCGTGCCAACTTCTGTAGAGGAAGAGCATGAGGACGAAGCCCAAGAGATGGATGGTGTACGGAGTATACCACAGCTAGGCAGAACTGTCGTTGAGAGGGCTCTCACGCGGGTCAAACGGCGAATGTAGTTGGTTGGTGTTATATAGATATATGTCATGTACGTCCTACTCCGGCTTCCGTCCGTGTATAAAGTAGAATGGAATATACATGTGTACATCCCTTCTCCTGATATCCGCAACCACTTTGGCAATCATAACCCGGCACTCGGATTCAGTCCAGCCCATGACCTTGCCCAAGAGGCCGAATGTGTAGGGTTCTATGCCCATAGACATGTGCTCGCGTTGGTAGCGGCCGATCTCCTTGAACTTCGCGTCCTTGGCCCAGGGTCCAATAGGGACCTACATACCTTGTTAGCATACTGTGCAGATTGGTTTAGCTTGCATGTATACATACCTTGATAAGCTTTTCGTGTACGTCGACGAACCCCGCATCCGTCATCCTCTGCTTCAGGGTATGCCCTGCGCGGATGTCCCTGCCGAACTTTTTAGCGGCATCGAGACACAGGTCCTGCCACTTCAACATGTCGACTGCCAAGTCTATAGTCCCGTCGTCGCATTCACACAGCGCGAGCGGTTCCTGAAATTCTACATAACCGCCGGGCTTGGTGTGTGTAAACGTCTGCTGGACGAGCTTGTCCCAATCGGCGATGCTACCAGACATGGTACGGCAGTGGATAAAGTCAAAGGCCTCGTCGGGACTGTAGACCCATTCGGATTCGGCATCGTCAATGTAAAACTTGACGTTGGGCGGTACCCATGTCGGCTGGATGGGACTGAGATCGGTGCCTATGACCTGAGCGCCTGGGTGCTCGTCGGCAAAGTCTATGGCCCAAATGCCAGTGCCGGTACCAATGTCAAGGACACGCTGGGGAGCGGGTGGAATAGGCGCATCGTAGAGTTTGCCGCCTAGGATAAGCAGAAATATGTGGTGTAGCAAGTCGAGGCGATCCTGCTCCTGTTCGTCGTTCGGTAGGATGTAAGCACCCGAGCGATAGCCGTGGTAGCGTCGCCCATTGGAGTATTCGTAATTCAGAATTGTCGACGCAATAGACGTTGATGCCGTCGACTCGCTGCCGAACGCCGAGTCGCTGTCACTATTACTCGCCGTATCAACATCGAGATGCAGTACGGATTCCAGGTTTCCCTGAGGAGCTGTTTCGTCGGGTGGGGCGGCCGACATGCTGTGTTCTTTTCCAAGAGCTCTCATGCGCTCGCGGGGTCAGGCCAACCCTTATATCTTCCACCTCTCTACATTCGTCGCGGCAAGGCCGTGAGTTCCAAAATGCCGGGTCTTCACACACCCACTCTATGCCATAACCAGTGTGGAAGTGATCACTTGCCTTAGCGACATGTAGGATCTCAATCTAGTCAAAAGAGCGCTTTGCCGCGTGTTCATTTCTTTTTCGCTCTGACAGCCAGCCATCATGTCTCTACCCGTCCTGTGCGTTCTGGCGTACTTTGGGTTTCTCGTCGCACGTGTCTTTTACCGCCTATATTTCCACCCACTATCGCGCTTTCCTGGACCGAGGATAGCGGCTGTTTCAAGCTGGTACGAGGCCTATTACGAGATAGTGTTGAAAGGGCAGTACTCTAGACAGATTTCCAAGCTACACGACGAGTATGGACCTATCGTACGAGTGACGCCTGATGAGTTACACATACGAGATCCTTCTTTTTACGAACAAGTCTACGCCAAGAACCTCCATCTTGACAAGGAAGGATGGGACAAAAGGTTTGGCTGTGCGGGCGGCCTGCTTCCCACTGTCAATGCCGAGCAACACAAGCGACGCCGTGCAGCCGTGGCTCATATGTATGACCTTTGCACTGCGACGTCAGATACCAAAAAGACTGACACCTACCATCAGGTTCTCGCGTCGCTCAATTCTTGACTTCATTCACATCATTTATCGCCATGTCGACACTCTTTCTGTGCGGATGCAAGAGTTTGAGGGTTCTGCAGAGCCGCTCAATCTTTCTCATGCCTTTCCCGCCCTGACCGGCGACATCATCATGGACTACTTCTTCGGCTTCAACTACAATCAACTCAAACACCCCAACTTTGAGTCCTTTCATGACGCTTTCATCAAGATTGGCGGCGTAGGACACGTCGCTACACAATTTCCCATGATACTTCCGGTAGGATATATCTATGGATCAGAATTTAGTCAAACGACACAGAAAGCTGATTGTTGTTCTAGGTCATGAATAGTATTCCTGATCGAATCACCGCTTGGCTCCAGCCAGCAGCAAAGTCAATACTCAAGTTTAAGCAGGTACGTAACAGCCACTCCTCTCCCCATCTCCTTCGTACCGTGTTATATCAGCCTAACATGGAAGATAGGATAACTGGCATCTCATTGCGCGAACTCTCGAAGGCGAAGAAATAAAATCCAACGACGCAAAGAAAACTATATTCCAGGAGATCCTCAGCTCCAAGCTCCCAGCTTCAGATAAAACACACAAACGTCTTGCAGATGAGGCGCAAATCATCATCGGTGGCGGCGTCGAAACAACCGCCTTCTCGCTTTCCACAGCAGCTTTCCACATCATCAACACCCCACGTATCTACGAGCGCTTGCATAGAGAGCTCGTCGAAGCCTTCCCCAACCGAGATGTACTGGAACTGGGTCCGCTAGAGAAGATGCCCTATTTCAAAGCCATCATCATGGAGACAGCGCGAATGTCGTACGGACTAAGTGCAAGGAATCCTAGGACGCACAAGACACCCTTGAAGTATGGACAGTGGGTGATTCCCGCAAATACCTGCATCGTAAGTAATTCACCTCCACTTGATGATCCACTTGCGCTTCTGCTGCTGACTAGCATGTCACAAAGTCCATGACTATTCCTGACGTCTCGCACGATGAAACGATTTTCCCTTCTTCTCACGAATTCATTCCAGAGCGCTGGCTCGATGATCCCAAGACACCCGAGGGTATTCCTTTGGAGCGCTTCATGGTCTCCTTCGGAAGAGGAACCAGATCTTGTTTGGGCATCAACTTGGCTTACATCGAATTGTACCTCACGTTGGGCATGATGTTCAGGCGATACAAGTTTGAGCTACATGAGAGCGATGTCGAGGACGTTACACTGGCGCATGACTTCTTCATTCCCGTGGCAAAGCTGGACAGCAAAGGGTTGAGAGTTTTGGTCAAGAGAACAGGAGACTGAAGTGTTGATTTGTGCTTATGGGTTGAATTGCGTCCCAAATTTTTGCTATTTGGAGCGGCAACAAGGCTTGATGATATACACCATCATTTGAACCTTGAGAATACCTTGCATTCCTGCCATATGCTGTGAGGGACATGAGATGCTTACATAGATTCTACTCTAATTACATCAACAATCCACCGCCATCCGTCCTCACCATAAATCCATCGGCGTTGTAGTCTCTCAGCAACCCCAAGTACGTCTCCGCTACATCTTCCGGTCTTCCAACCCTCCCCGTCGCCATCTTCCCCTCCATAGCTTTCATAATTGCCTTCTTCTGCTCCTCCGGATAATGATCCCAAAGTTCTGTCTCCACCGCTCCAGGATTAACACCATTGACACGGATAGGCTTCATATCGAGAGCCAGACCGCGCACCATGGAGTGCCCACCCCCAGCGTACGAACCGACGACACTCCAGTTGGGAATCGGCTTCTCGGACACGGCGCCCGTTGTGATGATGTAGGAGGATTTGTAGGACTGGACAAGGTAGTTGGGGAGGTGTTTTCCCAGGAGGAGAGGGGCGAAGAAACGGAGTTGGCCGGCGGCTACGATTTTCGACATTGTCATGTCGCTCAAGTTCATCTCTGCCAGCTTATCTCCTGCGGTGTAGACGACGTGGTCGAGTTTTCCCTCTGGCATGCTGCCTACTGTCTTATCCAAAAGCGTCTTCAGTTCTTGTTCCAGCGTGTCTGGTTTTCCCAGGTCAACGGTAAGACCCCAGATGCGGGGATTGCTGGAGTCGGCTGCTGATGGGTAGGCATCCTTGAGTTTGGACACAGCATTGTCCACACGTGACTTATTTGACGAACTGATAGTCACTAACGCTCCGTTTTCGAGGCATGCTTCTGCTACACTGTAGCCGAGGCCTGACGTTCCGCCAATCACTAGGATGCGTGATTTCTCTAGTTTGTTGGTGTAGCGCTTTTGGTCCGTCATGGTTCTGTCTTGATGTGTGTAGGGGGATATGAGCTGAATAGGTGGTATGTTTTGGGTGCTTCCTGTTGAGCAGGCAACTTGTCCCGAGATCTTTGTTTTGTTGGTTGTAGTGGAGGCTGATATAAACCGAGTGTTGTGTTATATTGCTGTTCACATTAGCAGCACAGAGGGCGGTTCATGTATATATAGCTATACACAGCTATTTACAGCTATTTGCACGTCGGCGTCACAGCACGGCACTTGCATCATTGTACCAAAAGGTAGTCGATGTCCTTATCTCCGGCCAGTGCGGACTTTGTTTATTACAAACGGTGACGTTAGTGGAGGAATAGCGGGTGGAGAAAACACGCTATGTGTTAGAGCCTATTTCACCGCCCCACGTAATTGGAGAAAACGGCTTTGGATCTTGACGTTTCCCTGCATGGAAATAAACGGATATAGATCGTTACTTTTATTCGGGTACAGCCGTCATGCATTACAAATTGATAGGTGCAGAGTTTGACTTGACACGATTGTATTTTTCTACTTGCGCCATCTCAGGTACGAGTAGTCTCAATCAGAGACGTGCAGTAGGGCCGCGCTGATGGCGGCAACTACTAGGCTAGCGCTGTTAAGCAGCGTCGGACCTCGGGGCGTGTATGTGTATTTAAGTCTTCTGGAGACTTGGATGCGCTCAAAGCTTATTCTCTTCAGAGGGCCGTGTTTTGGTAGTCGATCACATTGTCCACATGGTGTTGATCTGCTTTCGCTTGACCTAGAGAGATTGTCAGTACGCTTTGTAATGCATAAGTACGCTGAAAGGTGAGAATTGTATGAACTTACCAAAGGCGCGACAAACAAGACTCCAACAAACAATCCAACAACAGTAAGAAGCATGGAAATCTTGTTAAAGCCCTTGCCCAAGATATCAAAGGCAAAACTGGGT
>Ga0058698_10000369_pt1 | contig 25922 bp, 23 predicted proteins | sample AgamicAsSfe_FD_67288 | JGI IMG/M metagenome (GOLD analysis project Ga0058698, IMG submission 67288) | Agave microbial communities from Guanajuato, Mexico - As.Sf.e | ecosystem: Host-associated > Plants > Phyllosphere > Phylloplane/Leaf | place: Guanajuato, Mexico | collected 2012-05-30
AAGCACGCCGAACAGATACTTACATGGAACAACTTCGAAATGCAGTCTTGAACCGCGAATCATTGATTGAAGAGAAGGATAGGGATCTTCGCGCCGTGGAGAGGCAGTTAGAGCATCACAAACTCTTGTTGCAAGCAGAAATAAGGCGACATGCGGCAATGAAGCTTCACATGGCCACGGAGGATGACTCGTTGCCTGAACTCACCTCGCTTGCCAGACGGGAAGATATCGATAGGTGGATGGACAGACTCCACGAGCGCCTGAGAAGAGAGCAGTCTAAGAAGAAGGGAGAGACTCTTACTGACACTCCGGACGTGCAGATGGAAAGTATGCAAAATGAAATCGACTTCTATGTCCGGGAGATCATTCTCTTCAAGCTTGACATCAAAGGATATAAAAGCGATATTCGAAAGCTGAAAAAGATCACTGCGCAAATGGAAGCTTATGGCAGGACGGGTGAGTTGGAGTCTGAGGCGTGTTCCCTTAGGCAAACAGCTACATCTGTGCGCTCACAGTTCGCGCCACCAACGCCGGAGCTCTCCAGCACTGCCTCACCTGTCATGGACAACAAACATACCAGAACTACTACAGACGATCTAGGGGAAGGTTCTGTCACTCCCTCGCCATCAGCTCCCTCACGCAATCTGGACTATGTAGCTACCGTCCCAAGGAACTCGCGCGAGCTCGACATACCAACGACATTGCATGAAACAGCGCATGGGGATGACTGCACAGTAGAAACTGATCGCATGGACTGTGGAGTATCTTCGTACACGGCTGGATCGCGGTCAGCCGAGTGCCGGGAGCCTACGGTACGTACGCTGATGGTGTCGTAGCCCAGCGTGTAACTCCCGTAGTGCGGCAAGCTCACTACAAGCTTGTCAATGTTCGATTCAGCTGGACGAAAGATGCGTATTCTTCACAAGTGTAATATGAGTGAGCCTTTGCTTGAGCTGCATCAGGCTTCCCTTTTCTTCACACACGATGGTTCAAGCACAGCACACAGGAAACGGATACGCGGACCTTATTGGAAAGCGATACCTTTAATGGCAAACTTGAATAGCGATGCTTTACTGTCTTCGCCCCTACCTGAACTCAAGCCCACAAAACATGCTTGTGTGTATCGTTGCTGATCATGGATAATGCGATTTCTTGCCATGGCCTTTGACAACTTTTCAATACGAAGCTAGAAGTCCGGAGGGCGCTGTTGAATTAGGAAGTAATTCGCGTACCTCGCGTCTCGCGCTCAGCCATCGAAATACACCCAAGCTTGCGCGGCTCAACACCAACGTCTCCGACTCAGTCTCATTCATGCCTCGTTATGTCTACTGAGATCATATACATAATGAGCATACATGCGTGACTAACAAACTCCTTTTGGCAGCTCTACAAAACAACACACGTTCGATGAAATCTGCTACACGGCTAGCTAGCTCACCAACAATACCAGAAGATGTGAACTCTTTGTTACACTGGGCTTCCGCGAGTAGACAGAGCTTCAAAACAGTCACCTATGTATGTACTAAAAGCTAGCACAAGCTTCATATTTGGAAGCTAGGATCCCTGGTGACGTATGAAAGGAACGCCTATCAGCAACCCTTGAGTGTTCTTTCCTGATCACCATGTTATGCGTATATCAACCACAGGCTCGAGTAGTATTGGCAGGAGGGACTATACTTTATATGCCTTCCCTTTCACTTCACGCTCATTCACTCAGTTCGAAGACAGGCCAATATACCAGACAAGAGCGTCGATCCCACGTTCGCATTCACTTTCACCTTCATCACGACGCTCTGATTGAGACATATCGTGTCGACCCATCTTGTTTGCTGCAAAATCTTACGCGACAACTAGTCGAGACTCTCCTTGTGTATCGGCTCGCTTGGCAGTTCTATTCTCGATCCTCACTCATCATCTTACTGCTCACATCCTTTTGACGATTTTCTCGTGGCGCTTGCCAAAGTATCGGTGTGGCTACAATCAACCAGAGGTAGCGCATAATACTATGGTTCCAGTTAAAGCAGTACCAGAGAAGACGCGCGAGGAGCCTCGTGTGGATTCAGGCGCAGCGCTTTCAGATCCTGCTGCACTTTCTAGTGGATCAGCGAACAAGTAGGCGCATTCCAGCATACCGTCTTAACACCAAGCTCATACTCTAGTAGCAAGCTCACGATGCCCATCCTTAGAAACACGAATTGGAACTATGGTGCTCCGAAAGCTCGCTACCGCAAAAACGAACTACAGCTGCGGCAGCCAAAGGGGTTCCCCATCAAACCACTCAAGATCACGCTCGACCGCGCTCGCGAAGAGGCAGAACTTGAGGCAGCGACCAAACGATATGCTGACCCTGACTTCGAGATCTACGAAGACTGGAAGGAAAACGACGAGCTTGAGGAGGAAGACGACTACGATGGCAAGGTAGAACCCGAGAGCGAGGCAGCAGATAGCATCGCAGAGGATATTCTAGACGGTTTCGCCTACGGCAGTATGGATGGCAACGCAGACGAAAGCGATGCTTCCACCGATCTTCCAACTTTCAGAGTCATCCCTGAGAAGCCTGCTGCGCTTGTTGACAGTCTTGGACGTACTCGCGCAGCTACAAGCCGACGAAAGGCTCAGGAAGTCTCTGACGCTATCATATCGCTAGGAGTCTCACGTGAAGGCAACGGGAATGCAGCAGTTGACAACAAGAAGCGCAAGCATACAAACACGCACGTGGCCAAACAACCAAGGAAGACACTGCCGAAGAAGTCCGTCTAAGGGTCGACCTCGAATGCTACGAGTCGTGTTTGTTTCAGAATCAGATTGTGTAGATTGCACTCCTAGGGGAAATGTATGCAATAAGAGTGGCTAGGGTGGCTCGGATGTGTCGCGGCATAGAAGTACCTGTTGATCTCTTGAACGAGCTAGACACTTTGCAAGTCATCAAACTCAAGCGATATAATACTTTAGTACGAGCGATGAGTACACCAGTCTTTCCTCTTCATGCTAAATTACTCGTGGCTCTTTCACAATTCGATGATGTACAAACCCCCTCACTTGGCGTAAATGCCCTGGTGTATCTAGGTACCTACCGTACTCCAGCTCTAAGCGCTAACCATGATAGGCTCACTGCATTCGTAACCACGTGTGAGCGCGTTTTGTTGGTTTGGAACCTAGGTAGAGTTCAAACGCAGCCCCTCACTTACCCACACAGCGGCCTTCCAGCTACTTTACGCGTTCCCCGTAGCTTTAACCTTCCGCGTGTCTCACTCACTTTCGTCAAGCGATCCCCACCACACTGACAAAAGCGCTTTGGAAACATCGCGACACCAGAACCCAACAGCCCTCCTGAGTCAGTCTATGTTACTGCTGCTACTGTCACAATGACTTCCGAGACCCAGAGAGCCCTTCTACAAGTATGGGCTGACGATATTGGTCATGTCGTTGATCTCAACAACTCACCCAAAGCCGAGTTCGCGCGCTTGGGAAAGGCGAAAGGATGGATTGGTGGAAGTCCGGATTGGTGCTATCATTGGGAAAAGTGCTTCAGCGAGACATACTCGTGGGGAGTTCACAGTGAGTGCAGCCCACTTCGTTCGACACCATGTTCGTGATGCAAGGTGGAATCGAAGAGTACGGGTGTCAAGCGAGATAAATTACTAATGCATATATCAAGACAGATCAGCAACAACGGGTTCGACTGCAGATGCGGATCTGGCTAGTCAGACTGACACCCCCGATCTCACCAATCACATGCGAAAACTCTCTGTCAATTCGGATGCGTCATCTTTCTCAGTCATTTCTCGCACCTCAAGGGCAAACTCTTTTGGTAGTGTAAGGTCGCTGTGCAGTGATCGGTCTGGTGACGGTGGATATCTTCGAATTTCCGTTGGCTCACTGTCTCGATCAATCGCGGACTCACAGTGCACCGCTTTATCCCTCAACACAGTCAAGTCTCTAGATGAGCTTTCTGGTGGCGTTGAAATTCTCAACTACGACCAGAGTATCTCCATGGATGCGGCTACAGATGACGGTGATACCGGTTCGAACACTTCAGGTAGGGAAAACCCGGTATGGAATGACTTCACCGACTTCGTGCACCACCCAAATGCTCCCTTCAAGGAGGAGTTCGAACGTCTGGCTCGCATCAAAGGTTGGGATCGACGAACCAAACGTCAGAATCTGATCACGTTGCTTCGCACTGAAGTCGAGTTCTACTGGAGTTCGAACGATGTCGATAAATTAGAGTGTTATCAGTACTTATGTCGAGAGATGGGTATTGAGCACATCCCATGTACTGTTACACAAGCCAGGAAGGTAAGCATCCCAACTTGCAATTACTACCGATGTAGGCTGCTGACCATGAAAAGGCGCTTCGCCCACTCAAGGTCAACCTCTACAGTGTCATTGACCACATGCGCAATCCAAAGACCAGGATCATTACATATAAGACTATGCGCGAGCTTCGTCTAAGCGTTCGCAAGATAGGCACGTTCCCGAGAGATTGCGCCAAAGCAGGCGGAGGTTATATAGCCACTCTGCTGTCTAAGCTGTAGCAACTCTTATGCATTTCTTAGGATTACACAGACCATTGGATATACGTGTGAGTTCCTGAAGTTGAAAGTTTCACACGCCACCGAGACTTGGAAACGATTTAGATAGCCCATAGAATTCAGTCCAACCAAATCAACCTCTCCTCCTTTGCCCTTATGCAAGCCCACTCTTTTGCGGGGAGATCATGGAATTGGACAACACCAACCCTGCGAAACGCGTTTCCTTCCCTCAGTGGTAATTCCCGATCTTGCTTTGCTATTTTGTGAAGACATGCATTGAGAGCATCAACACTTCGGCGTAGCATTTGCAGTTCGGACTTTCGATCTGCATGTGGTGTGTCTTTATCTGGGTGTGGCTGAGAGGAACTCACTAGATTGAGTAGTTGTTTCGTCAATCTCATATGGGTTAGTTGCCGGTAATCATCAGTGGCAGTTAGCACAAGAGCGCTACCGGTGTATGCTATCTCAGAGTCGCTCGTCTTGCGGGCGACGAGCGGCATTAGATAGAAACACGAGCTGAGTAGCGCTTCAGGAAGTTTCTCGTCAGTGATTACCTCGTACTTTTGCGAAGAACCAGCTTCTACGCTCTGGAATGTATGAGTTTTATCGCGTGCACTTCTCTCCAACCGCCCACAGATGAGGTAGCCTCTAACTGCAAGCGAATCAGATGCCGCAAATTGAGGCTGCATATCACTAATCAATGCTTTGTCTTTGAAGTCGCTGAAGCTAAGTGCAGCCCCCTTGTGATTCTTGACAGTGTAGCACCTCTTTGCCACGATACGATCCTGTACCAGTATAGGTGCATTTACCGAAGCCCACGACCAGCTGGGGAACCCTGATTGCAAGACGTCCATTCTGGCACCGTGTTTGGCGACTTTGACTTGCCATGCTAGTTGCTCGTGCAAGGCGACTGACCAAAGTCCGCAACCATATTGATCGGGTAGGTTGTCTCGAACCAACTTGGCAACACTCCAGATTGCGAATGTCTTATCGGCTTGATTTGTCAAGTCACAAGAAGTGTAGTTGAGGACGGCACTTTTCCAAAACTTCTCTAAAGAGTCTTCAACCGCAAGATTAGATCTGTCTTGTTCCGAATTCTTCCGCTGCAGGCGGCCACGCCAGCGACGGTCCGTTGTAGCTATTGCGGAAAGGGGGAACGGCAGTCCATCTGGCAGGGTCTCACATGCGCTGACTGTACTGCAATCCCAAAACACTTGAGAGCGTGTAAAGTGAATGATTCGAGGAGAAAGCATCCTTTCTTTGTAAGGTTAGCGTTTGGTATACTGAATTAATCTATCAGCTTACCTTGAAACACCCAGCCACGCGTGTATATAGGGCTCTGTAGCAGTTGCTTTGCCCAAAGCTCTTTGTCTAAAACCACCCAGGATCCTTTTGTATCTGTACCCGGCAACGTTTCGATAGATCTATTTCTAAAAAGACCACCCTGACCATCTTTTGAGTCTGCAGCAACAATGTTGCAGAACGAATTTTGATAGACAAGGTGCATATATTGCCCTTCCTCTCTGAAATCTTTGTCTCTCCCAGCTTGGCATATGCACAAAGAATCGATCCAGATGTACTTTACTTTGAGATGTCGCGCGATCTCGATAGCCTGCTCGAAGTTCTTGTTCCTGAGCTCTGTTATCGAGAAGCCCTGCTTCATGAGCCTGTCTTTATCTTTGGTGGTGAGCGTCAGAAAGTTAGGATTGCGCCCCCAGCTGTGACTCAGAGTGACATACGGCCCCTCCTCCTTCTCTTCCTTCCCAATGACGCGCAGCCTGTCAGAGGCACCTGTATCGATATCCACAAGTCGTTTGGGCACGTACGGTTTCCCCTTTTTGTAGTTGCAGTGGGTATGCTCCGTTTGGCAAGTTTCTAACCACTTTTGAATTTGTTTGCCAGTGTGTTTCAAGGTAGTCGTCTCACCCAGACGATCAGGAGCCCGTAGAAATCTGAGTTCCGACTTCAACATAAACACAAATCGCCTGAACAATGTTTGTGCAGAGAATCCAGTGTACCTCAGAGCCACAACAATGTGATCATTAGAGTTGGAGGTGCGGCCCATCGTCCGCCTTGTCCAATGAAAAGCCAGTATACTTGTTCCTTTATCATCCATTTCGTTGTAGGCGTAACAGCAGAATTGACAGTATGTCTTCCTATCTCGGTTCTGATCGTAATTGGACCATGTTCGTACTCCTGAGTTCGACTTTGGCAGGAATATACTTTCTTGGCAAGGTGTACATATACCTTCGGGTTCTCGAAGTATTGAGTCAATGACACTGTTACCGGAGATTTCATGGAGCTTGGACTTTGACCTCCAGACTCCATATAATGTGTCATTAGGCTCACCAATGTCCTGCTTTCTTTCGCCGACGGTTTTTTCGAAACTGTAGCTGCGATCCAGATTACGTTCTCCTATATTGGCTTCGCTCAGGTACCGCTTGGCTAAAACTAGATCCTGATTGTAGTCTTCGCGGATATACCAGCCTAGATCCCGAGTGTAGAGACCAATCCTATGTCTGTCTGACTCTTCATGCCCAGGTGATAAGTTGCCGAAGAAAATAAGTGAAGAAAGCAGCCCACGGGTAGAACTCAACACGCGACGCACTTGAGGATAAGATCCGTCACTGCAGGCCGTATCAGAGCCGCTCATATGACTCAAAAGCTCTTCGAGTCTGATGACTGACATCCAATCTCCAGCTGCTGCTATGGCTATGAGGGCCAACAACGTTTGGTACCTCTGAGATGGTTCCAGAATGTTGATGAGCTTGATCTCCGCATCGAAGAATGCGACCACTTCCCGAGGAAGGCGATCAGTAGGCGACAAAATGTCAGAAGGTGAATCAAGATCACGAATCTGGTCGAGGCGAAGCTTGGCGAGATTCGTGTTGCCGTCACTGGGCTCGCAGACAGCTTCGACAACGTCATCGCTTAATTCCGAACCATATTCAGCCGTCAAATCAGCCCTCACAAAAGATTCCAGCTCTGAGGGTACTGTAACAAGCCTCATGTTGACCACATCGTAAGGCTCAGACATTTGATGTTGGCGGTCATCACAGTGGATACCCGTAGTTTTGCACATGTCACAGAGATCGCAAGGACATAGATCGCATGCCCAGTAGATGTACAGGCCATCTTTCTCCTCCCTCCCACGTCCACACTTGTCGCACTCAACAGGCCAGGCTGGCGGGAAGACGTCGAGCTTGGATACCGCACTGAAAAGCAGCACCCTTAATCCTTGGGATTGGAGCTGACGAAAGTTGTGCTGCAGCTCGCATTGCTTCGAGTATTTTATCCGATCATAGCCATCCATAATGAGATAAAACCCATCTGATTTTAGGAGTTGCTCAGCCAAGAGTGTGCATAAGTCTTGAAGGTCTGTCCCTGAGGACGACACGTTTATGACTCCTGTTCTGAGGGACCCATCATAGCCGAGAAACTTGTCCGGACAAGAAGCACGATCGTGAGGCAGTGTGTCATCCTGCAGTTGCGTACCGGACGGCTCATCATCGTGTACATGGACAAGTGCGACAGGAGCAGTGCCATCCCTCCATAGTTGTCTTGCGATCAGAGCTGCGAGAGTAGTCTAGAAGAAGATGATGTCAGTCAAGATCACTGGTAATGTTCCAAGAGGTAACATGCCTCGATTACCGTGGATAGTCAAACTGAATACTGACCTTGCCACTTCCTGGTCCTCCACTGATATACAACTGCCAGCAGCGATCCGTCTGCGTCCAGGCTTGGTAGCGAGCATCTTGAAAAGTATTTCGAAACAAGGCTTCATGGATATCGACTGGTATTGAAAATGGTTCATCTTGTCTCTTCCATTCCATGATGCATCCAACCAACGCTTCTTCAGGAGTGCTTACGTCGTCAGCTTATCAGGATGAGCGAAGCGTAGTCTGAGGTTCGAATGTGCCAAGTGTCCTCTCTACGATAATTGCAATAAAGTCGTATGGTGGTAGATGCGAAAATAGAATCGCTTCTAGCCTTCAGCGTCTCCGTTGGTTCAGGCTCCGATAATGCCCTCGCAATTTTCTCTCGTCAGTACCAACCATGCTGAAACAGAGGCGTTTGCTCCAAATTAAAACTTGACAGGCACAAGCACGGCGAAATCTGGCCGTCTTTGATCGACTCAATACCCAGGTAAGCTACGTGGGGGCCAGGAGCAAGGTGTCTTGATTGGTCAATTTGTTTTCAGCCCCCAATGGCTGAGCCTTGTGGGCGCACCATCTCCAGCCTTCCAGCAACATCGGCAACTTAACACAAGCCGCACCTGCCATTCAAGACCTAGAATACGCAGATTTTCCGATGTTGATTACTTCGACCCTTGTATCTAGGTGTACTTGCGTTGACAATCTCGTCACCTTCTTGCCCGAACCCTCTCTCAGGCCCCCAGACCATTTTCAGCCAATACGCACTGTGAGCCTCATAGACATGGACCCAACTATTTTCACATATATCAAGTCGCAACATGCACAACTAAAGATCATACCGATACCAGCACCCTCCTTTCCAACGTCGCGAAGTTGTTCATTTGGTCTTCGAGTGATTCCAGGCACACCATGATGCTGTCTTTCGCACTGAGCTTTTGCTTTGTCCAGCTGCCAATCTTTTGCCATGCCGTACCTCAATCATTCTCTGCCCATCTTCCCAAGCGTCAGGATGCGCCATCATCCGAACTACCATGTTTGAGTGTCATCTCTGCAGCAGCGCAAGGTACGACATTGTTGCGGACTCAGTATAGATGACAGCTAACGTTTAGTAGGTGTCTATATCTTTGCAGCATCTGATGTCTACGATTGTATCAGCAGGGTACCTTTTCATGCAGACGTTGCCTCTCGTTTTATCGACTACTACAACGACACGTTGCAGTTCCAAAGCACGCTACGATACTTGAACAACCCTCTGGACGGGTATCAACAACCATCAGTCGACGTACAACAAGAACTCGAGAACATCCGGGCAGACATCGTCTCAGGCACATACAAGACCCAATATGCTTTCGAGGAGCAAATACAGGTACTCATTAGCCGCATCCACGATAGTCACGTCACATTAGATGCAGGTATGCTAGCAGCTTTCAAATTCGCCAGTCCTTACACACTCTTGTCGCTCTCGGAGAACGGCTCAGAAGAGCCAAAGATTTACCTGAAGGAGGATCTACTCGCGGCTGCCAAAGAAGGTTACGATGCCTCCCCAGTCATAAAGATCAACGGTATCGAAGTTATTGAATATTTGACGTCGCTGATAACACCTAATTCGGAGGGTTACGTTGAGCCGCACGCTGATTGGAACTCTCTCTTGAGTAGTCCTGCTAAGGATATACAAGGATACCTCAGCATTTTCCAGCGTCTGCCGCTATACCCAGGAGATGAACTGAACTTTACCTTTGAGAACAATACATCTCTGGATACCATTTGGCTTGCCTTGTACGCAGAAAACGCACGTACTGGCCCTTTGACTACACCTGGAGATTTCTACAACTACTTTGTGCTTGGGATAATACCTGCTGGTTTCGATCCCAATGACGCTTCTTCACCTCCATGGTGGCCTGCGGATTACAACATACCTTTTGAAGAGTACGAAGCTCCATCGAACCCTGAGCCAGGCTTTGACTGCTCAACCTCTGCAGGTCCGGCGGTAAATTGGTGCAATGTTACCAATGGCAACATTGGAGCATATCCCAATGATCCAGTAGTAGTGCAGAACGACATGTCGATCACTGGGGCTGGTGCCATCTCGGGATATATCTTTGATGACATATCTACCGGCGTCCTCAGCATACCAAGCTTCTATCAGGACGGCCTTAGTGTGGCTTACTTCTTCAATGCTATCGACGAATTCATTGGAAATGCGACCACTAAAGAGATCAAGCGCGTGGTTATAGACCTCCAGCAGAACACTGGTGGGCTGGTCTTGCTTGCCATGACAACCTTTCAGCAAATCTTTCCTGAACTGCCCCTCTATACAGGAAGCCGCATCAGAAGCCATCGGTGGGCAGACATTCTTGGTACAGCATATACAGATTGGTGGCAATCCTTAGATCCTGATTCTTTCGAGTCTCAAGATTCCGCAGCATCAGAATGGATCGCTGTGAATCGCATTAATGCCGCTACAGGGCGCAACTTTGCGTCGTGGTCAGAGTACTTTGGGCCTGTTTTGGATCGCAATGATGCGTTTTCTCAAAAGGTAAGAACGGTAGCTTGTTCACAACTACTATTGCTGACATTGCCCAAAGCAACTCTACAACCTCAGCGATGGAGTTTTTGATTATGACATGTTCGGATGGACTTACCAACCTTGGGTGAACTCGAGCTTCGTCGTTGCAAATCCTGGCTGGAACCCCGATGAGATTGTCTTGGTAAGCAGCGCCCGACTATACATAGTCACTCAACTGACTGTGTGACTAGCTTACTGACGGACTATGCTCTTCTGCCTGCGCATTGTTTGTGGAACTCATGACAGAGCTGGCAGGCGTACGAACGATAACATTCGGAGGTCGTCCCCAGCACGGGCCGATGCAGACAGCGAGTGGCAACCGCGGAGCTGCTGCCTACACTTCAAATCGCATCGATTACGACATCGACAATCTGAAGACTCTGATCGGTGATGAAGCCGCCTTCAACAGTATTCCGTCCCGTAACGACACTGGCATATTCACGAATTACGCATTGTTCAACCTCCGCGATCAAATGCGCCCCGAGGATTTGACGCCGCTACAATTTCGCTACGAAGCATCCGATTGTCGGCTGTATTACGCTCCCAAGAATGTTTACAACATGAGCCAATTGTGGAGAGACGCCGCCACTGCCACTTGGGATGATACGACACTTTGCGTGCCTGACTCCACAAACTATTCCAAACGCACAAGAACACAACGCAAACCCCCACCGAAACCCAACAGTCAAGCATCTGTTCACTACACAGTCTCAGATATCCAACTAGCAGACCCCCTGGAAGTCTCGTTTAATACAAGTGTAGGGCTGATGGACAGCAAAACACCGCCCAATCTCAACACATATCAGAAGTGCAACAGCAACAACAACATCTGCCCAGCCAGTTTGGTCTGTGCGCCAGCGGTGGCGTCCTGTAACGCGGTTGGGGACACTACATTATACCTATGTCTCCAAAGGTGCAATACCTTACAAGGACTCGCTGGTGACTGCAAACCCCAACAACTAGCCCAGTCTACTGCGCAGCAGCCTATAGTGAAACGATTACCTCAGCCACAGCGTTATGGTCCTCGTCTTGCAGGTTCGGCTCCAGCGAAACCTGTTGGTCAACTATCGGGCTTCAGCTTTCCGCCGAAATCCTCATCCACGACGGTTGGTCAAGGCGTGTATAATGGGTACATTCAGCCTGGTATAGTCAAGGCAAGTAGCTATTATCCAAACTCCGCTTGTAGTATCGTCTAGTGCGCGTTACAAATCGAGTGGCAGTCTTCGTTCTGCCAGCAATCTCACCTCTAGATGAATATTCCGATAAAACATAATATGAGAACACTGTAAGAACCTTGAAGTCTGCATTCTTACACCAACAGGAAGTAACAAGGAAATTGTTAAATTTGTTGAATTGAGATACTGTTGTAAATACGCAGGAGGTAATCCCTATAACCTTCCTACTCTCCTATGTTTCTTTGTTATGAGGTTTTACTGTATAGCCGCTTGCCATAATCAACAGAGCTACCATATTAGCAGTCAAGCCCATACGGAATGTCAGTTCGACAACCAAAGCAATGGTCTTCAGCAATCCAAAGTGATTCTTTCTTACGCGCTTGATGCACGTTGCAAGGCTGTATGATGTCAAACTCCTTTCAGGAGATGTTTTTACCAGGTAAATGATAACAGAATCTCAGAATATGTGCTCTAATTACTGGTACGTTTCTCTATGCATGAACGCGGCACGGCAACACCACCATGCAGCAGCCACACAATGTGGTCAGGATTCATTCGATAATGACAGCTCAGAGTCCCCGTTCCCTGCAGTGTAACTTGATGCAGCCATTGGAGTAGAAGTATTGCCGCCATTCGACTGTTCTAGTCAGTTGTCGACGTGGCGTCAGGGATCGCGGGTTTCCCGAACCCTCAATGGTCTGATTGCCAATCTGTCTCGGTTTGCTGCAGGATTCCATATGCACCCCACGTCTGGAAACAAGAAGTTCACTACTACTTGCAATGCCCCAGGACTTTGGTGAGCTGATGAGCTGCTTCAACATGGTCCGTCAACGAAACCCTCGCGCTCGTAAGTGTTTTTTTTTTCTCAAACATCAGGCATTTTCACAGTATAACGCTTTGTCCTAGAACTTGCAGCTTCTATTGCAACCCCAAACGGTGCTAACACACCATCCACTGCGAATACACGCATGCCAAATCAAGCTGAAACGTGGTTCTTGAGCTTTGCACTCTTCGTGTACGACCCGACCGCCAGCATCAGGAGTAACTTCGACCGACTATCATCACAGCGCAAGTGGGGCGACAAGCTTCGAAGGAAGCATTGGACAAACTGTCAGGCAGCTTCAGCAGCCCTAGATCACGATGATACGGATAACGATGTCCATACCCAAACCCCAAGTCAGGCTGGTGCATGGTTCCAGAAGTTCCCACCTTTCGTGTACAACCCGACGGCTGGAATCAGGAGCAATTTCGAGCGCCTAGCGGCGCAGCGCAAGTGGGCCGGAAAGACTGTGAGAAAGCGCTGGGCTGAGTGTCAGGCGGAAGAGTTCGACTATGCATATGGAACAGATACGACGAAGCTAGAAACCTGGCAGAATCTCTGTCGCGAGGTACACGTTAGCGATCCACCAGGCAGTATCACCCAGTGCAAGAGGGTAAACAAGTCGCAAGCAACTGGGAACTTGTTGCTAACTGCATGTAGGTGCTTGGTAGCCGGAATGTCTTGGTCAACCTGGTTAATCTTATCGATCATCGTAACATTGGTGTTGAGGTCATCCGGTTTAAGAACTACTACAAGTTCCGGGAATATACATCACCGGACAACATTTTTCCTCGAGGGAGGGCGAAACAGGACGGTTTCATAAGCGCGTTGTTGAGGAAGCTATGATAGATAAAGCATGTGCATGTTAGCGACATGTTAGGGTTGGAAGGAATGACAAGGAAATGCAACACCACAAGTCCTGCGCGTGAAAATGACCCTGAGAGACGGATTACTTAATGTGCATGACTCAGCGGCGTACGGCCGCTTGGCGACGCGTCAACATTCATTCTACGCTTTCTGGCCTTTCTTTTTCCTTGGGAGCACCACAAATCGCGGTCTAGTGGAACGCGACACGTCGGGCAACGCTCTTAACCAAAGGGCCCGCATTCCCGTGCACCACTATCGACACCCCACCCGCAACCTTGAAGGATGGCTCGTCGGAATCGCGCTAGCGCTAGTAAGTAGCAATCCGGAAAGAGCAATACCTAAGCGACGTACTTACATTAAACAGAAGGTGGCGTTTCCATCGTACCTGAAGCCGTGACAACTGCTTCTGATTCCTCAAGCGATTGCAGCACTCCTCCCCCAAGCGACAACGGTTCTTCTGATCAAGGCCATGACTATTTCACGCAGGAAGAATTTCACGGATTTGTCCCGAGCCCTGAAGACGATCTGATAGCCAAACTAAGTAAGCTCTCTATTCATCAAGGTTGGTCCAAGAACGAGGAGAAGCGACGTCGCGCCGAAGTCGTTGAGTTTGAGGTATTACGACACTACGGCCCCGACAAGTCGAGCCTGGCAAAGTGGCAGGAACTGTGTCGCGATGTCAAGATCGATCCTATACCACAGTCTATCACACAGTGCAAGAAAGTGCGTAAATGATTCTACCGTTTAGCCCATTTATTTAACGTGTTTTATCAGGCTCTCTCACGCGTCTATGTCAACATCTTCAACATCCTAGACCACCGGAACGACCCAGAGCGCTATCCGGTCATTACCTTCAAGAACTACAAGCTCTTCCGCGCATACACCCTTAAGAGTCGTATCTTCCCTTTGGATCAAGCGAAGGAGGAAGGGTTTGTCAAAGCTCTTCTTCGTCCGCTCTTCATGAACAAGAAGTAGGAATATTAGTGCATCGGCGTCTCTGGATACAAGGAGTTTGGGGGTGTTGTAGTTGGAGTATGCGGCGGCGTTCGGGTTCTTACTGTTTCGATGCGGTCTGGTCTACGAGCACCAAGTGGTAATACAGTAAATAGCGCGGGTACCCGAGGTTGGAAGCGGCTTCGACCCCCAACCTCATGGGACTTAAAAGCGCACCGAATAATGAGGAGTGCTATTAATGGTATCCTCCAGCAAAGTCGCTGATCTGAGCAAGGTTGGCGTGATGTCTCTGTCGATGCATGTGAAGTCAGAACTAGTGGGCGAGATGTCCGGCGGCCTTGCCCGTCATAGCCGTAGTGCAACTTGGCGAGGCCGAAACAAAGCTCACCCCGTGGTGTCGAGCCCGTCCACCCCGCTCTGCGCAACTCAGCGTATCGTCGATCCGCTTGTATATGCCTCAAAGGCAAACAACCTTCACTATGCGTTGCCTGTCACGCTTACCGCAGGCGGCGAAGGTGATGTGGCCTCGTGCCCGCCTTCTTCCGTAGAAGCTGCAAGAACGCAACCACGCCCTTTACTAACAAATACCACCCACAGAGGCTACGATGCAGCAGGAGAATGAGCGTATGAAGCTGAAAGATGGCCGTACCCTATCCTACGCTGTTTACGGCAGTCCGGTACCCCAAAAGACAATAGTCTTCATGCATGGCTGCCAATCGTCGCGCTACGAAGGCAAGCTCTGGCACTCGGCTTGCGCCCTACACAACGTCCGAATCATCGCCCCCGACCGTCCTGGCAGCGGCCTATCAACCTTCCAAACCAACCGCCGTATCCTCGACTGGCCTGCCGATGTGCTTGCCCTGGCCGACCACCTCAAGATCCACAACTTCTACGTACTGGGTGTATCTGGAGGCGCACCTTACGTACTGGCCTGCGTGAAGGAGATATCGAAGGACCGCTTGATGAGCGCTAGCATAGTCAGCGGCTTGTATCCAGTCAAGTTGGGGACAGCAGGCATGACGTTTCCTTCGCGCATTGTCCTATGGGCAGCGCCATGGATGACTGGTCTGGTCACCACCTTGTTCGATAGTACCATGGGCAAGGCGAGTCGCAACGACGATCCGAAAGTTCTAGAGGAAATGATTGCCAAGGAGATCCAATGTCGACATCCCAGCGACCAAGAAGCCATCAAAGACAAAACTAACTGGCCCATCTACGTAGCCATGACCAGGGAATCGTTTTATCGAGGGAGTGAAGGCGTAAGCTGGGAGGCAAAATTGAACGGCAGCGACTGGGGCTTCGAGCTTGGACAATTGTACGTTGGGGACAATGGCATCCCTCTTACGCTGTGGCATGGTCGGGAGGACCAGAACTGCCCTGCTGCAATGGCCCAGAAGGCCAAGGACCTGTTGCCAGGCACCTCGCTACGCCTGAAGGATGGCGAAGGTCCGATGAGTTATATATTTCAGAACGCCGATGACATATTGGAGGCTCTGATGGGTAAGACTGAGAGTGAGGAGTACATGGTGGTAGGCGCTGCGTAATCACTTCTCGCCAGCTGTTTGTACATCTCTCGGTACAATAATTTATCTACCAACTGTTCATTGTCAGCATCTCGTGTTGAAAACTTGGATAACAAGAGCGAACTACAATCAATGTAATCGTATTGAAATTAGGTTCCCGTCTGCCACGCATGTAGCGTGGTCTAAATAGTGTCCAGCGAACGTAGTAATAATGGTATCATGCAGAAAAGAAAATCGAACTCCCCGAGTCCTAAGAATTTGCCCATCCATCTACAGTCTCTCACATTATAATTTGCTGAAATTTCTCGTAATCATAACGATGACACCCGCAACAATCTTGAACGCAATTTTCAAGACGAACACCACAGTCTTGAATGCGAACGTCAATACTGTTATGACGGTGCGGGCGACAAACGGCAATTTACTTTCGTCATCAGCACTCGCCTTTTTTGCCTTCTTCTCAGACTTTGTCTCTTTTGCTTTCGTGTACTTGTCCTGTCCGTACCACTCTCCCAGCTCAATGTCCTTGTCGAAACTTCCATGTGCGCTCTCACTACGTGTCGTCGTCGTACTTCTCAGGCTGGAAGCAAACTTCTTCAGCCCTTTACCGGAGAGCGGTGGTCGTGACTTTCCTCCGATGCCTTGAAAGCCCTCGACAAAGGAGTCTTTGAACGCTTTCGCGGTGTCTTCCTTCTGATGTGTCAGGGTGAAGCTCGGTGGTGGGGGCTCAAAGTTCTCTTGACTTCGATTACGTGTCTTGCGACCGCGCGTAGCTTCCGCTACTGCAACAGCCAGGAGCGTGGAAGTTACAACATCAACTAGGAAAGGATTGCCGAAACGTGTCAAAGCACCAAGATTGAGGATCAGGGCATCGTTGGCGAAATCGAGACGTGCGAGCATAGCATCATCCGCAGTGGCGTCTGTGGTCGTGGGAAGCTGGCCAACCGACATCTCAGACGGAGTCATGGATATTGGTCGGTTGATACCATCTAATCGTGGAGGCGGTGGCAGTGGGGAGAAAGCGTTTGTCCGTGGTGTCGTTGGAGAAAGAATGTAAGGATTCAATACCGTGATGCAAGCGGGCTTCCGTCCCATATTCTGCGGTGTCATAGGCATGTTATGTCCATAGAACGCTGTAACGGGTCTGGTGGAAGGTGCGTTGATGACAGAGCAGTCGCCCTCTAAAGAGATAGGAAACGTGCCCAATGTCGGATGGTGCAACTGATACGATCCTTCTGACGGCATATGTTGCGCCCAAGGATTTGCTTGTTGTTGAGGGTTATCCCTCGTCCAGGCAAGGGCGCAGCACTCGCGCTGTGCAGTACCAGCCAGAACGTCTTCAGCCAGCCGTTGTGCAGCGGGAGACTGCGCGCCAGGGTCCGAAAGCGCTATACGCGAGGCAGCGGGAGAATTGGCAGCCGCATCGAGCGCCTGGAGAGCGGCAAGCTTGGGATATATGCTAGTAAGCATGGTGGTGTCCTCGTGTTGCTTTTGGCTGAAAGCCCCACTATCTAATGAAGGCGGCGCGATGAGGTCGAGTTGGGCAATAGGCAGCACTCGCGGCTGAGTTGGATGATGCCGTTGGATAAGCAATTCGTTCATAATGCTGGGTATGTCGTGATTTCCTGCCAGATTCGACTGTGCTACAGAATAGAATGGCAAGGATGGCGTCGTACCAAATGTGATTGTTGGATTCGAGGCAGTTGCTCGATGCATCCTCAATGTATATATCTGTACACTTGGCTCTTCTTGTCCGTTGGTAGCCGTCCAGAGGTTGTCGAGTAGGTTGGACGGCGTAAAGAAGGGCTTTGGTGGTGGAGGGGCTGACGAATTGCTCGAACGAACATTACTATGAGGAACATACGACTCGGAAGAATAGGGCGATCGACTGATTTGCGTCCGGGGTATCTGTGTTGGCGATGTTTGCGTTGGCTGATATGGTTGACGTCCAAGAGGGACTGTAGGATCATAAATGGGGAACATTGATCGCATCGGAATCTCTTCTTGAGGTGAGACGCATCGAGTGGCAGAGCTATTTGCTCGGACCAGAGTCTGAGCTTCAGAGAATGCTGGTGAGATGGCGCGAGTTGGATCTGGACTAGCGGTACGTTGCTGGTCGCTAGTCTGGTTATGCCCAGGACGTTCTTGTGTGCGATAAAAGCTTTCTTGACGTTCAATTTGCGGAGAGGCCGCTTGCTGAGGGGGTGGCTCGAAGTGTGGCCTGCCCGTTGGTGGCACTGCTGTTGTAGCCTGCGAGTTGGGCATATGTGCTCTTGGCGGAGCTGCAATGGCCGGTGGAGGAGCCATTGGGTTGGATGGAGAGACTGGAACAGAGTTGACCTGTATAAGGAGTCCGTGGAGGTCAACTGGAGATTTGTTGCTCACTGCACTCTCAGGCAGCAATGGCTCTGGACTTGTTGGTTTTGTGTGTGGAGATGGTCTTCGGTTAGGACTCGTCTGTCTTGGAGCACGAGGCGGAGGGAATAGTTGAAGTGCTGGTCCTGCCATGATGAATGTCTACAAGCCTACTCTCAATAAAATGGTATCCCGAAATAACTGGCGGGACCAAACGAAACAGATACCGGCTGTGTAGATAGAAGCAAACAAAGACTGGGAACAGCAACACCGAGAGTACGAGCAGACGTCTCGGGTAATCTGGGGATAACGACTATAAGACGAGCATTCTGCGAGGTAGTCCGAGTCAGCGGAAGAGCTGTAGGGATGCATCAAGGGCAATAGCGGTAGAAAGACGGCTTCCCATGCAGGAAAGGACTCTTTGCAGCCAGGTGGTGGTCAGGTGGGCCCAATCAAGACGTTTGTAAGGCTCGGCGCTACTCATGGTTGATGAGCGGCGGTTATATTTTGGGTGGTTGGCTGGTGGTGTTGTAAGCGCCAACGCTGTTCACTCGCTACAGACCCTGGCACACTAGCTCGAGATGTTACGATACCGGCATACCACGCTCATTGGTTGATGATGTGTGCCTGCCCTGCGTACTGGGCAGCATATGCGTGTGACAAGTGGCCAGTCCGGCGGCCCGCTGCAAGTCGGCGATCTATTTCGAGCGCTCAAAACCTATGCCAGCATGGCACTTTCGCTGTCCATCACGGGAATGCGGAGGAGCATATCTGTTAACCTGCTTGCTGTTTTGCAGCGTCGCTACTCGTAGACATGTTGTTCATCAGGTCCTGTACCAAAAGTTGAATCTATCAACATAATTTTGTAGCTGGCGCGCAAGACTGTTAGCCAGTGCTGGTGGATGCAGATTGGTTTTGGCACACCAGCGTTCGGCGGGGTTGCGGCTTGAAGCCACCAAGCTTTCGGCGGTAAGACGAGCTCGCGAGCTGCAGAGTCAAGTCGCGCGTAACCGCCCCTAACACCAGGACTTTTGGCCAAGAAATGGTGCCGGGATGTGTCGCAAAATCACGCAGATGGCAAGATGCGCAACATGATTGATTAGAAGACTTGGTCGCTGGGCAGTGTGCTGGAGTCGTCCGAACTATGACCGCGCTGAGCTTCCAAGTGCTTGGATGTCGCCAGCTGATTATGGAATCAGGTCATGGAGAGTTAAGAATAGGCAGGGCAATATGCATTAGATGAAGCAATCAACGGGTATCACCTTGCGGCAGAGATGCTAGCGTCCATGTATGCGTCTCGCGACAACTCGTGGCGAAGGCCTGGAGGTGCGGGATGCGCTAAGCTTATCGATAACCTTAATTGCAACCGAGAAAAAGTTGGGTCTTCGTCATCGCGCACGGCAAGAACGAGCAGCCACAGCCACGATGCCGTCAGAATTAGAAGAGGTGAGCAAGAGGACTTGGAGAACTCATGGTTCCTGCCAGTTAACGCGCCATGTCTAGCTTGTAGAATTCCTGCATCACGGCAACACGCAGATCAGACAGACTGGTCAGACGAACCCCTCCACCCCACCACGAAACATATCTCACACTGTGCAGCGGCCGAACACCTCGTCGGATATTCACAAGCAAACCCTTCCTTGTGGAAGCGCAACCAACTAGAGCCCATTAGGGATCTCAAGCTACTCGTCAAGGACTATGCGCCCATAGCGAAGAACGCCCTTACCATTCTCATCAACGTCTCGGCAGACGCTGAGGTCCAGAAGGCACTGGCCAAGGACGATGAATTTCTCGAGACGCTACTATCGCGGATAACCGTATGTCAGTTCCCCGCGCATACAGAGAGAACAGGCAGAGGTTGACTTGCTGCAGAACTCGAAAGAGCCAAATGCGAACGAGATCGCAATGCTCCTCGCCAATATGGCCAAGGAGGATTCACTACAACGCGTCTTGGAGTTGAAGCGCGACATACCAAAGGAGCTGTCCAAGTCGACATGGGCCATGGACCAGCTCATGGACTGCTTTGTCAAGGGCGCAGAGGGCGCCTACAACAAGCACGCAGACTTTGACTACCTCTCGTACTTCTTCGCTGATCTGGCCAAGTTTCCCAAAGGCCGCGAATACCTCACTACACCTCAGGAGCATGACGATAACGTAATTCCAATCACCAAGATTCAGGTCTTCACCGATCACACCTCGCACATCCGACGCCTTGGTGTAGCATCGACGATTAAGAATGTCGCATTTCACGTCCCTGCACACCCAGTACTGCTATCCAACCTATCCTCCGACCCGAATCTACCACCACCCTCTATCGGTGCGAACCTACTTCCTTACATTCTTCTACCCCTTATGGGCCCAGAAGAATACGCGGATGATGACACGGAGGGCATGTTGGATGAGCTGCAACTCCTCGAGCCAGACAAGGAGCGCGAGAAGGATAATGAAATCATCAAGACACATCTCGAGACACTACTTCTGCTGAGTACGACACAAGAAAGTAGGGAAGTGCTGAGACGCGTCAAAGTCTACCCAATCGTCAGAGAGTGCCACATGCACGTCGACGATGAAGGAGTTCAAGAAGCATGCGATCGTGTGGTTCAAGTCATCATGCGCAAAGAAGAAGGCGAAGAGGAGGATATACCAGACATGGCTAGCGCAGGTGGTAGCGGGAAGCTAATGGGGCTGGAGAACGTGGAAGACGATGAAGATGAGAAAATCGTTGACGTCGTTTAGATACCAAAGGAACGTCCAGCACAATACCAGTACGTTTCATGACAGCAGTCATATCCTGTGCCCAGATAGTGCGCTACATTTGATTGGTGGTGATATCGGGGATAACAGCGTCGTTCAGCACTGTTCTCGGCTCCTCACTTCTGCCGAACTTGTTCGAAAGAGGAAGGATCCCGTCATCGACTATCAGTACCTCGATTCTTCCGCAATTTTGCCTCTTAGTCTTTGCACCACGTTTTGCCTCGCTAATCGCTCTTGTCACTCTTTATTGGATGCGTTTTTGTCAGAGTACAATGTGTGCAATATAAGCAGATCATGTTAACGAACGACATTAAGGATGGCGGGGGCTGTAGGACGGTACCAGCCAATGGGGAAGCAGCAGCACGGACGGCTACCTCTAGGCCAGCAGAACATCCATCAAGAGACGAGGCAGAACAAAGCGAAGGTGTCGAGGAGAAAGAGCAAGGGAAGCAGTCGATATGGAAAAGAGCTTACACAACCTTAACATGGACCCCACCAAATTGTCGTTGGGACCCGGATAAGCCACCGCAATTTTCTATGAGCAGTACGTCCATATTCATATGATTATCGTGGCCTCTGGAGCGCTTATGAAGTTGAGCGGGGAGAAAGTCCTAGAGTGTACTTCTAGTCCCCCTAGTTTTCCCCTTTGACCTCGTCCCTGAGTGTATCAGCTAGCTAATCACCCACATCTTCCAGTGAACGTCCTGTTTGCCTTTGCCGCCGGCTTTACAGTAGCAAATCTTTACTACAATCACCCCATCCTCAACCTACTAGCCATAGATTTCGGTGTACGATATGAACAGGTTGCGCAGATTCCTACTGTAATGCAAGCTGGATATGCAGCTGGGCTGTTGTTTTTATGCCCTCTGGGAGACTTGTTGCCCAGACGGCCATTTGTATGCGGTTTAGTAGGGTTTACTGCGACCTTATGGTATGTTGTTTTTGAACTATGACGTGCACTAGAAGAAGACTACTGACGACGGATAGGCTCGGACTATGTCTAACCTCCGACCTTGGGACATTCACGGCAATATCCTTCATCGTAGCGGTAACAACTGTTACACCGCAGCTCATGCTCCCATTGGTCGGTGACCTAGCTCCTCCGTCACGCCGCGCAGCAGCACTCTCCATCGTCGTCTCTGGCCTCATGCTTGGTGTGCTTGTCGCCCGCGTCCTCTCGGGAACAATTTCGAATTTTGTCACCTGGCGCGCAGTATATTGGATGGCGTTTGCCATTCAATATATCATCTTCGTCCTCCTCTGGCTATTCATGCCCGACTATCCTGCAACCAACCCGGGCATGAACTATTTCAGAATACTGCTCGATATCGTTAAGATGCTTTTCCGTCATCCTGTTCTTGTTCAGGCTTGTCTGGCCGGTCTCTTCTGCTCAGCGCCTTTTACGTCTTTCTGGACAACACTGACATTTCTCCTCGCGGATGACCCATACAACTATTCTTCCCTCACAATCGGACTGTTTGGGCTTATAGGCATAGCAGGCATGCTTATCTCTCCCATATATGCGCGTACAGTCACCGACCGCTTCGTCCCGCATTTCTCCGTCCTTTTCGGTCTTGCATGCTCGCTTCTGGGAATATGTCTAGGCACTTACACGGGTACCTTTACCGTCGCAGGCCCCGTCCTGCAAGCCCTATTGATGGATTTCGGCAACCAAACTGCGCAGATTGCAAACCGTTCTAGTATCTATTCGGTGGAACCTAAGCGGCGGAACGGGGTGAATACCGCTTTCATGGTTGCTACATTTTGTGGTCAGCTTATTGGCACGGCGGCTGGAAACCATATTTATGCTGCTGCCGGGTGGGTAGGAAGTGGCAGTGCTAGTGTTGGATTCATCTCTGCGGCGATTCTTGTTATCGTTGCTAGGGGTCCCTGGGAGGAGAAATGGGTTGGGTGGAGAGGCGGCTGGAGCATGATCAAGAAAGACAAGGATTCTGCTGATGGGAAGACAGCAGACAAAGCGATGCATGGACCAAATGTACCAAGAGATGAAGAAGTTGGGGTTGGTGCTAACGAAAAGGTGTTACAGGAGGTCGCTGCGGAACAGGGGCATGAGAGTCCGTTGAGAAGTGAAAATGGTAGCGAAGAGAATAGTAAAGAGGATGGGATTGAAGAGAAGAAAGTATGATGATTGTGGATAGAGTTCAGCTAGAATTGAAAGTAATAGTTTATTCTATACTGGGTAGCCACAATACAGAAAGTGTTCAGGGTTACTGTCGTACCGGTACTTTGCATGTCATGTATTATCCTCGATGAGGAACGCAAAGTAAGCCTGTGCCAATCTGTGGCCCCTCACCCCACACTCTCTACGTCAATTCAATTTATCAAAGTACACGCTGGATATTAAAAATGGTTCCCTTTAGACCGTACGTGTCCTCGAATTACGCAGGCTTTGGTGCATTCCCCGCATTCATGAAGGCACTGATATGCTCATCGGATGGCATCTTTTCCAAGGGAGTAAGCCAGCTCTTGGCCTTGTCAAAGCTAGAGACCGCCTTGACAAGCTTGATGAAAAGCTGCGTATTCGTCTTGTCAACGCGACCCTTGAATTTGACGATGAGGTTCTGGATGTTCATGCCCTGGGGCGGCAACGATTCATAGATCTCCTTGGCAGATGGTAAAGGAGGTCGTGCTGGAGCTGCGGAGGGACTACCCGCGCGGCTGCCGTTGGCTGCTGGACTACCTGCACGACTAGCACCAGGAGTACCGCTAGGAGATCCGCCCATCATCATGCGGTTCTTGTCCTTCTTGTCCTTCTTTCGCTTCTTGCCGGCGTCTGTCATCTCGCTGTCGCTACCAGAACCAGCGCCTTTGAGATTAGCAAGGGAAGATTTCCGAGATCCATCAGCTAGTTTGTCATGCTTCTTCTTATGCTTCTTGCGCGAGGACTCGTTACCACTGGCTTCTGACAAGTTGGGTGAACCTGGCCGCTTCTTGCTCTTGCTATCACCAGACTTGTGGTTTCCTGATGGAGTGTTGGAGCCTTTCGTCGACGTACCAGAGGGGACGTTGCCAGCCTCTGGAGCCTTGCCATTTTGCTCGGCTGCCTTCTTCTCTGCCTCCTCTTTGGCCTGTTGTCGCTCTGTTTCAGAGTCGGTATCCGATTCGCTTTCTGTGATGTACGGGTTCTCTGGGTCGCTGTCAAGGTAGTCGTACTGCTTCTCGCGCTTCACCAGGGCTTTTCTAGTCGCCTTTTCCTGGATCCTCTTCTCCTCGGCTTCCTTCCGTTCTTGTTCTTCCTTTATGGCAATGGCCAACTCATCTGGTCGATCCCATAGAGCGGCTTGCAGCTGGTCTCGCTTCAGCTTTTCAGCTGCCTCTTTGACGTCCTGCTCTTCACCTTCGAAGAGACCATTCAGACCCTCTTCGTCGTCGGCGAAGTCTTCCTCAAGATTGAAGTCAATATCGTCTGCGTCAGCTTCGCGCTTGACGAAGCCGATTGTGTCGTCATCGTTGCGTTCCCGCTTGATCCGGCCTTCGTCGTCTGCGCCACCACCCACACGGGTACGGACTCCACTCCACATCCTTGCATTGTTTTCTGCGTTGACGCGCTGCTTCTGGCGCTCTTCAAGGTCGGCAAAGAACTTTGGTCCGCCGCCTCTTTCAACCTTGGCCAGGATCTTGTCCAAGTCGTCACCGCCGGTCTTGACCTTGCCCTTGACGTTGAAGCGATACCAGCGTTCCATGGGAGCCATTTGAATGGCTGTACTTGGATCTCCGGGGCGAGTAGTTGACAGCATGACGTGTGTCTCTGACAGCTCCGACTCGTAAGTGCCGACCCATGTCTGTTTGTTCTCGAAGTCCTCAAGATGCCACGGCAGCGTCTCCTCATAGCGCAATAGCTGGCGCTTCTTCGCTTCTGGAGTGTCGTCGGGGCGATACTTTTGCTCCGTCTTCTTGTGGAAGGCAGGGGGCTTCTTCATGCCGGTTGGCGCGATCTTGGCCTGGTTCTCTTCGCGGACCTTGCGACGCTCTTCCTTCTGCAGTTCGATGCGCTCGCGCTCCTTCATCTCTTCCATGTCCTCCTTGGTGTCCTCCTCTTCGTAGGTCGACCCCATGCCGCTTGGAGGCGCGCGCGGATCTCTGCGGTGGAGCTTGATCGGGGTCTTAAACTGATGCTCGTCGGTGATGTCGACGTGAGTTTTGCTATGCAGACGCATGACATGGTGTCGCAGCTCTTTCAGATCCTTGCGGCTCACGATGAGCGGGAAGACGCTGGCGCCTTGGTCGAGGAACTGCTGTCGCAACGCGTCTTTCGACTGGGTTCCATCGTTGGCGGGCCCTGCGACGGGCTTCTTGGCCTCGTTCATCTGCGACAACGACACCATGGGCCGGGTAATGTTCTGTAGCGGGCGACGGGGCTTGCGCAGGACATCGGCCTGTGGGCGCGGGCGACGGCGACGAACAGGCGGCTGCTGGCCATTGGCGGCGACGGGCGCGGCGGGCGCGCTGGCGGGCGGCGGGTTCCCGTTGGTGTTGCCGTTCATAGCGAAGGTGGTTGTGAGGATGAAGACAAGAATGAGGGACGGTGGGTGGCCGATAAAGACTGTTCGGAGACTCAGTCGCCTTTGTCCCAAGGAATCGTGCTCCACGGTCGAAGCGCAGTTGGAACGTCACAGCTCTGCGCTAACGCCTTAGTGTGCCAAGACCCATCACAGTGAAGCCGCCCCATCTCCGCCTCCAGGGAATGACACCATGG
>Ga0058698_10000371_pt1 | contig 25892 bp, 28 predicted proteins | sample AgamicAsSfe_FD_67288 | JGI IMG/M metagenome (GOLD analysis project Ga0058698, IMG submission 67288) | Agave microbial communities from Guanajuato, Mexico - As.Sf.e | ecosystem: Host-associated > Plants > Phyllosphere > Phylloplane/Leaf | place: Guanajuato, Mexico | collected 2012-05-30
TTCCAAGCCCGATGAAGAGGTGGCCAAGAAGGACCCACAGGAAGAGGACTCGAAGGACGACAGTGAGGCACGGGATGGTGACATCTACGCCGACGCTGTCCTCGCTTGCTCAATAGAGAACCCCGAGTCCTGCGTCATGTGCAGTGGTTAGGCGCACCGATGCGCATGTCTGCAGTGGGCGACGTTAAAAGCGTCGCTGTTACGTGATAATTACGGTTTGCCCGAGCGTGCTTTTCTGCCATTGGGTCTTCGGGAATGCAACAAGGCGTTGATGGTTTTTAGGGGTAGGTATCATTTGGATCAACCTAAGGAGGCATGAGTTCATGAGTTTGAATGTGTTTATCGTCGAGCCGTAGTATGTGTAGCGAATACGTATGTTTGTACGTACACATGAGCCTTTCCGTACATGCGTGATGTCCTCAGGCAAGTTCCCCATGCTGTTGTTACTATAGCGCGACTTGTTCCGAAAGCCGCGGCTCAATTCCGACCGAAAGCTACATCTTCCCCACATTGCGCCCTACAACCACCCGCGCCCTTGGAAGTACATACTGCACCGCTCGTCTCACCAAAGCTCGTTGATATAAACCAAGTGGAGCTCCTGTACGTATACTTCGTCAAGGAATTCCCTAAACCAAGAAGCTAACATCGTATCTCTTCACAGCTCTCCCCAAGCTCCAACTACCGTAGCCCCACACGCCCTCCTCTTACCTGCCAGCTACGATATATATGCTCGCCCTCCGCTCCTTCCGTCCTCTCACACCTTCCTTCGCAACACCACTAAGATCTGCATCGAAGTTCCAGCAACGCACAATGGCATCATCAACCGGTGCTCCACTACAAGAATGGCTCGTCATTGTGCCCGACCATGCGGGTGCGCTGCAGAAGCGTATTGCGAGCCGGCCGAAACATCTGGAAGGATTGAAGGCCGATAGGGAGGATATGTGGTTGTGGGGTGGTATGTCTTCACGCACACTCTCTGCCATCTTTTCCTGTCATCCGCCTTGATAAACATGACAGTCGTCCAAAGCTGATACTGTTGTTCCCACAGGAGCAATGCTCGAAGAACCCATCAAAGAAGGCGATACGAACCCTCCCAAGATGAAAGGCTCCGCGTGCCTCATTGGAGCCAAGACGAGGGAGGAGGTCGTGGAGAGGCTAAAGCAGGATCAATATGTCAAGGATGGCGTGTGGAATGTGGATGAGGCGCAAATTATTCCATTCAAGAGTGCTCTTAGGAAGGCTTTGTAGTCTGGAGTTTGCAAAGCGGTAGTGGAAAAGATGTCGCTCAAACCGCCACCTTGATAACTCAGGTTCGAGAACTCTACTTCTATTTCCTTCCTTCTTTGTCGTGCCTCTCTCGGGCCAAGTATCATGAGCCAGAAGACAATATACTTTAAACATATATGCCGACAGGGAACGGCCCAATATCGAGTTACCCACTGACTTGCACATACCGCGCTTACACAACCTTGACATTTACCCTAATAAGAGTTATGTTTAGTATGCGAGGAAACGTCGAAGTGTAAGACGAAGGCGAGCAATCGCATCTAGTTAATTGGGCATAAGAGGTCGTGGTGTGGCAGGACGGGTGTCATTTGGCCTTTGAGGTTATTGGATGTGATGGCCACTACTTCGGATTGTGTAGGAGAAGTTCCAGTTTCTCGCGTGGTTCGTGTGACTAGCTGGCTGATGGGATGCCGTACTGTGGTTGCTTTACACTTCATTCCATGGTACTGCACCTTCTAGATATATTTAAGGACGACCAACAGTTTCACAAAACCAAAAAATTCTATTGCAATCCTGCTTTCCCTTCTGGTAAAATTGCCACTGTCTATCCATAGATATACCCATGTTTTTCTTCGAAAATAATCTCTCCTGGCTTTCTCAATCACCGCAAGCATCCAAGATCGACTCCATGACTGAAAAGCCCACGATCCGTCAGGTCGCACCCATACTCGGGTAAGTACATGTTGATTTCTCATATTCCTTCCAAGAGCGTTTTTGTCAACACGACAGCTATGTTAGTACCTAATGTTTCTTGTTGTGTTCCAGTACGAGTGGTTAGCAGTATACATATGTACTGTATCAAAGAGAAGAAAAAAACTTTCCTTTCAAGAGTACTCCTTCCTACTACAAAAGAGCGTGTGGGGTGTGTGTAGATACCTAGGTATGGGCAGAAAACCTAGAAGACTGCAATGCTATTGATCTTTACAAATTCTCTTATTAGAAGATAATGTAGGCTGTAAGCTAGAGCTTGTTATTTCTGCATCTGTCTGGTTTTTTCTTTGTATGAGGTGTATGGACTAACAAGACTAGCAGCGCCGCGGCGAATGGCGAGATGGTCACGGTCTTCATCGGTCCCACGAGAAAGCGGTACAGCATTTATAAAGATCTCATCTGTCATCACTCAGAGTATTTCCAAGTCGCATTCAACGGACTGTGGCAAGAGTCAGACAAGGGCGTAACACTAGAGGATGTCGAGATCGAAGTCTTCAACCTTTTCGTTCACTGGTTGTACACACAGGAGCTACCAAAGGATATGTCCCTCCTACTACAGGCCGCCGGAACAGATGCTCAACTAGCAAGCGAAGACTCTGAGAATTCTCACTGGGGCATACTATTGCTAAAGTCTTGTATCTTCGGCGATCGGTTTTTTGCACCGGGTTTCCATCGTCTGTCACACAACGTGTTCGTTGATGGTCACTTCCCAGGAAAGGGAGAGCCGGCCTTCAGCGCTGCATACAAAACCATCATCTGGAGTTTCGGCAACTTGCCGGAAGGTAATCCGGTCCTTTCTATGATGGTGGACCTACAGTGTCTTGCCTGGAATGCGGAAGACGATAATGAAGAGGAAAAGCAGCTGCTTCCACACCTACCACACGAATTCCTTGTCGCTTGTATGCTGAGACAGAGTGTGTTGAAGACGTTGAAGATGACAGACGACAAGTTGAAAGCTTGTGATTACTACATGTAGAACGCCTACCCTGAAGATATACGCGGAGTTTTCGTTAGACTAGGTAGTAAGAATATCAACAATGTACGTGAGTGTATTTCTACGTGTATTATCTGCCACGGTTTGCCGAACAAGCAGTTTTTCGTATCGAAAAAGCCATCAGGAGTTATTTCTCCAAATTATGTTATGTCTGGTGCGTGTCGGAGGATGCAATCGTGAGATGGGGAAACCTTGTCACCACGTCCATTGCTACTGTTTACCGACTTAGTCTTACCTTATTCTCAGAAGTTGGAGAATTTGCACCAACGAAGTGAAGTGGCGTTTTGACAGAACACTCGTACGTCGTGCTTCAGCACTAGATTCACTTTTGATAGCGAAGGCGTGACCGAATGATGTCGCTTCTTTTACCACGAGTAGGAGCCTTCCGAAATTGTCTTCATGTTTTACTTTCACTGCAATTACGATTCTGGCATGCATATTTAAGCTTGCCTTCTAACCCACTCCCCTCACTACTCTTGCATTCCAATCCCACCACACCACATCGTATTGTCTGTGATTCTAGCAGCCCCCAAAGATGGTACCTGGCATTGCGTACGTATAGATGAGCAGCAAGACAAATCGAAGTCTATCTACTGACGATTGATAGCGAAGCCACCGTCGGAGAAGTCGTCGCCATCAAGGTTGGGCCAGCCGAAACAGTCTTTAGGATTCACAAAGATGCCCTATGCCGCGAGTCAGAGTACTTCCGTGCTGCCTACAATGGGCGCTGGAAAGAGGCAGAAGAAGGACTAACATTGGATGACGTCGAAGTTGGAGTATTTAAGACCTTCGTGCACTGGTTGTACATGCAGCAACTCCCAAAACACGGAGATGTTATCTACGATGCAGATGTAGACCCAGAAGGTCCGGATTACAACGTGGAGTATGGCATGATGCTGCTCAAGGCATACGTCTTCGCAAACCGATTCCTCATCGCAGACTACGAGCGCATCGTTCATAATCTGTTCATCGACCACATTTTTGATTGTGAATGCGCAATGTACAAACAGATCATCTTCGCCTATGAGAACCTACCAAAAGACAGCCTGATCTTAGAACTCATGGTTGAAACGCAATGCGTGTATTGGTCCACGACGCTCGACAACGAGGTGGAAACGCAGAGCCGCCTTGATCTACCTAAAGAGTTCTTTATTCAGGTGATGGTCAGGTTTGCTGAGCTACGAGACCGCCACATCGGATCTAAAGAGTTCAAACTAGAGGATTTCTATATGAAGGGAGCTGATTGAGTTGAGTTGTTTGCAACTCGATCCCAACAAGTGCTCAAGGAAAACTTGCAGAAGATGGAAAGCCAGCGTATAGTTTCGGTACCATATCCACGCCTCTTGCAAAAGCTGCTCATGTGTAAACTAGAACCTTAGAACAAGAAAATGAACACCCCTATAGAAGACACAGACACTCAACATCACAAGAAAAAAAAAAGCTCCATTCGATACTAGGGTATAAGATGAAGAAGCAGTAAACCGTATGCCCGCGCATTCTCACATGCACCCCACCCCATACTAACGCCTCCCATCCAAGTCACTAGTATAAACCCCCTGCCTTCCATGCTATTACTCCGAATATCGTAACACAGCCCAACCCCACAACGCCTACGTTGGTATCTCGGTTTCGTATCGTAACAATTCAGCACTGGTGCGCCTTCTTCCATCGAACCTAAACCTGCGCATTCGGCGCCGGCTTATCCTCACGCTCTTCAACAATGGGGCTCGTAGGCGCCTCATCCTCATCACTTGCTTCCCTCGCGTCCTTCCACTCTGAGCTCTTTCGGCTGATTCTGGCGGGGCCCATGGGGTCGCGTGGGCTGGCGAGTGGGCTAGTAGGCGTGGCGCGCATGCTGCTGATACTATCAGTGCGGCCGTGGCCAAGGAGTCCGCTGCGCACACTGAGTCCGTCGGCTTGTTTGGTCGCATAGTAGCTGTTGCGCTCGCTGGGTAGTACCGGCGCAGTGACACCGGACGCTGAGTAGACGCTCGCGCGCTCGGCATTTACAAAAGCACCAACGTTGCTTGGCCTGTTGGAGGGCGAGTATATGGTGTCTGGGTTGGCTGAGAGCACGCTGAGCGGCAGCGACTCGCGACTGCCTCCATAATGCGATGAGGGGGCTAGTGCTCGCATCGAAGCATTGGTATCTACGGAGTTGCGACGGCGACGCTTCGACGATGACGCGAGGGTGAGGATAGACGCGTTGTCGGTCAGGATGTTGTTCGCGGTAGCGCCCTGATATGAGTTGGGCTGCTGCTGGGGCGCCAGATGCGGCGGTATAGCTGACGGTGGCGGGGACGCGGGGAACTGATGCGAGAAGTGGACGGGCGTGGCGCTTGAGCTTGTCGCATTGTTCTGGTTCTGGGCCTGGCCAAGGTTAAGGACATTTGAGGGCGCGGTTGATTGTATTGTCGTCAGAGTCGTGGTGAGGGAGTGTTCCGAGCCATTCGGCGACGAGAAAGTGCTGCCGCCGTTGACAAAGTTGCTGCCGCCTGTCTCTGCCTTTGATCTTGTGGAGTGCACGGTTTCAGGGACTGTGGCTACGGTAGGTGCTGTGGACTTGTTGCTCTTCTCTACACCTTGCCGCTGTCCGGCTGCGGGCTCCTCGATGGACGTGTAGCTGTCATGCGATCGCTGTGTGGCGGGAGTGGATACGGAGGAGTTGTCGGCTGGGGCTACATTGGTGTTGATGTAGCCAGACTCGGGATAGGGGTTGTTCTTCGCGGCGCCTTTCTTAACGGTGTTGCCCTTCTTGCCTGGGGCGTCGGACGATGAGGGCTTGAGATTGGCAAGACGCTTCATCCAACCCGCAAAGGGTCGTTTGCGCGGGTGTCGGTCTTTGTATCGCGTTAGCATGCTGAGCATAATTTGGTCAAACGAGAGTGGAAGTGGTGGAGGGGAATATAATAATCTGGGTAGTTGTCTGAGGCAATGGCTGTGCTGGGCTAGTTCACCGTACCATGGGGTCTCGATGCAGCTTCGGCCGTGGCCATTATGCCGGCTGCCAAATATAGAGTGCCGCGGTGGTGAGTGAAGGAGGTCGTCGAGCTAGCAGTTAGGCGCGGGATGCCACGTTCGGTCTCGGAAGATTCCACGTCGAAACTACTGGAGGGCTGCAGGACTGGGGACGCGGCTGTTGGTTGGTAACTTAGTGTGTGCGCGCGTGTGTTGGAAAGCCAGCGCAGACGGGCGGAACGCGATTGTCGCGATGGTGTGACGGAGTACCGTATCGCTGTTTGTCTGCCAGATGAGGCGAGTGAAGCAGTGCGTCTTATGTGGATTACGCGGTTGGGGCCGGGCAATCTGCTGATGTGGAAAGGGCGAGGGAGTTGCTTGGTCGCTCATGCCTCCAGTTGGACCCTGACCCTTTTCCCCAGCGCACCTGCCGCCCGCCGCGCTAAGCTGCGAGTTCCCTTTCACGACACAGTGATTGCGTATGTTCTGTAGATCGACATGTAACCACCCGCCCTGCCTCCCCACTGACCTCGGAGCGACCCCTAAACATGCTCGCATGCGGGTTATCAAACAACGAGGGGGCGCCCACCAAACCTAACACTACGTCATGACCCGAAACACCCCAATTGGCGCCAACCATGCTATCCCCAATGCCTCGACCCAAACCATACTGCCCCTGCCTGAGCATGTCGTCGCCCAGATCAAGTCGTCAACGGCAATCGTCTCCCTCACCGGAGTTGTGCTGGAGCTGCTGAAGAATTCTCTGGACGCGAAAGCGACCAAGGTTGAAGCTGCGATCGACTTTGCGCGCGGCGGATGCTCGGTCGAAGATGACGGCCTCGGCATATCGCCCCTCGAGTTTCGCGAGGAAGGAGGCCTGGGCAAGCTCTACTGTATGTACATGCACCGAGGGCGCTGTAGATAGACAATTGACAGGTACAGGCACGTCCAAGTACCATGCAACCGAGCCTCTTCTTGGCCGCAATGGCACCTTCCTCGCCTCCCTCGCTGCCATGTCCCTCTTGACCATCTCCTCGCACCACTATCAACATCGCTCGCACAACGCGATAACGTTTCACCAATCAAAAGCCGTGGAGAGGCAACTGCCGGCTTCGGCGCAGCACGAGATATCAGGCAGGCATGGCACCCGTGTCACCGTGCGGAACTTGTTCGGAAATCTGCCTGTGCGCGTCAAGCAGCGGTCGATCATCGCGGAGCAAAGAGCGGAGCATGACAGACTGTGGGATGGGCTGAAGAAGGACGTCACGAGTCTCTTGCTTAGCTGGCAGAGTCCCGTATCCATTCGTATTCGCGACAGCGAGAACAGGGTGGTTGTCAACCTCAGCATATCCGGCTCAGGCGCACCGGCACAAACTAAAGAGAGGGAGACGTTGAAGACACGCTCTGCGCAGCTCTCATCACTCCTCAACGTTTTGACCCAGGCCAACTATATCGCCATTGACCAGTGGCCGTCGTGGGTACCAGCATCAGCTGCTACATCTGCCATTTCCATCAAAGGCGCCATATCATTAGACCCGGCACCTAGCAAGCATGTTCAGTTCATATCGCTCGGTATACGACCGCTGTGTGCGAACGACGGCCACAACGAACTCTTCGATGCTGTCAACCGCCTCTTCGCTCTATCTAGCTTTGGCACTGTCGAAGATGATACCAACATCGATGAGCTGGAGAAACGGCGGCGACAGTCAGACAAGCGCTTCAAGCATGACGGGTACACCAACCGACAGCTCAAAGCACGCAAAGACGTCGACAGATATCCCATGTTCTACCTTCGCATCTCGTTGAAGGACGCCCGTAGAAGAAGCGTCCCCGAAGAGCAGTTCCTTGGGGATGAGGCGAGCCTCCAAAGCGTGATGGAGGTGTTGGACGCGATGATAACTCAATGGTTATCAGTCCATCATTTTAGACCACGGCAACCTCGCAAGAAGCGTGGACGGCTTGATACGGCTTCTAGTGCTGCGGAGAGTCTTGCTGTAAGTAACTCGTCATCCACGGAGGGTCGGACTACGTCCATGGCTTCAAGTGGGCAATCTATCCGAAGCCGCTCTGCAACACCAAAGCCAGTTTCTACTTCGTCGCAGTCACTGAAGAGGAAGCGTCCGGACAAGACGGCGTCGCGCGAATTGTGCGAGAGGTCACGTCCTGGAGTCTTCGCAGAGTGGTCACGCATCAAAAGTGGAAAGCCTGAGTTCTTCAGCAGCGTTTCGACCGTGTCGAAATCTAAATCCGAATCAGATCTCGGTAAGGAAGTTAGTATGAGCACTTCGGCTGGCACAAACACCGAAGCATTTGCGAAGTTTGATATACCGCCGTTATCGCAAGGTGCTTTGAGTGGGCAACATCTTCCCGTCGAAGCTTCCACACCTACAGGCTCTCTGGGTATCGAAAATAAGGAGAATGATGATACTATTCTGTGGACAGACCCAAACACCAAGAAAGTATATCTATTGAACGCTCGAACAGGTTGCGCAGTGCCCGATGCCCGGCCGCGACCAACCACCGATTCTAGCTCATCTACGTTCCTCAACACGCAGACATCTACGAATAAGTCGGTGCGGTTACCAACACGAGCCTCGACAGCTGTACCTGGCAAAACGCCTTGGCTTGACAATGTGCTAGACACGTGGGACAATCCAGTCTTCAAGCCAAGCGAGAAGCGTATACAACAGGCTGTATTACACGAAGACGAGTCTCGAGGGCACCGCTATTCTAGGCATGGTTGCTCCCGCATCGATATCGACAAGGCTTTCAACCAGGCTTCAGCAGGTGGCTCTAGTAGACTGTCGAGAGAGGGGTTACAGAACGCTCAGGTCATCGCGCAGGTCGACAAGAAGTTCATTCTTGTCAAGATGAAAGATTCGACACAAGTGCAAGATGCGCGCTCAGGGCTTCTCGTGCTAATTGACCAGCACGCAGCAGACGAACGCGTACAGGTTGAGTCACTCCTAAGCCAGCTTTGCAATCCACTACAAGACGAAAAAGGGTATCAGACAAAGCTCGGCAACAGGGCGCAGGTAGCTTCTGTCGTGCTCGAGAAGCCGACGCAATTTGCAATCTCTTCCAAGGAACGAATACACTTCGCAACCCATGCCGCAAGATTCGCAGCATGGGGCATCCTCTACGACATCCTTGGAACGACGACCTCTTCAGCTGTTCCTGACACTGTCGATAGGGAAAAGCACGTTTTATCCGTCACTGGTCTTCCAACGGGTATATCGGAACGATGCAAAGCTGATCCCAAGGTCCTGATTTCTTTCCTCCGCTCAACGGTCTGGAAGTACGCAGAAGATCCGCATCTCGCTCCTTTACCGGCACCACTCACCTCATCACCGAGTAATCCCACCGATTGGGTCAGACGTCTAGCCACCTGTCCTCCAGGTCTTGTCGATCTCATCAATTCTCGTGCATGTCGCTCCGCTATTATGTTTAATGATGTGCTTAGTATCGAGGATTGTAAAGCTTTGGTGAGAAATCTGGCGAGTTGTGTGTTTCCGTTCATGTGTGCGCATGGACGGCCTAGCATGGTGCCGCTTATTGATTTGGGAGAGAGGGGGGAGTTTCCGGGTGGACTAGGTGCGCGCGATGAGAGTGTTGATGACGCAGGTTTTGTAGGGGCTTGGAAGAAGTGGAGGAAATGAATGTTAAAGTCGAGACTTGCTGTCAACCCTAGCGGGTAACCTCATGACACAGCTTGGCATCGTTCAGACAACGTGTTTTTATACCTGAGGTCCAAAGAAATGCTACGACAGACACGGTGAAGCAATGTGCAGCTTGATTCTACTTCAAGGCAGATGTATACACGGCGTGGAGCTTAGCGCGAGATTTTCGCGCATAGCTAAGCTGAATTAGGTATGGTCTCTTATCGTCTATCACATCGTCTGGGAACAGCCGTGGAGCGTCAGCATCGCAATGGTGTTCGCCACCATCTTGTATCTTGCCTGCACCTGGATATCAATGTATTGTGCGGAAGACCCAAGCAAAGATCCGAACGAGATTTCCATTCGCCAAGCGTCATTCTATTTACCGACGCTGACATGGCAGAGTCGAGTCAATGTACGTCATGCGTAAACTTCTTGGACATGCATATCTCAACAGCCAAGCCTCCACTCCGCTGCTGAAGATCCATTCCGCGGATAAAAGCGCATGAAGCTAGTCTCGTGACTTGAAGTCGAAGCGAGCTCTCACCTCAACGAGTGGTTCTTCATAGCCGAATTGAGTAATGATGCGCATGACACCCCGCGATTCGGGAGACGTTTTGCGGGGATCGATCGTTGGAAAAACGGAGAAGATGCAGCAATAAGAAGGCCTAGAATATGCTTGATGAATGCTGTATGAACTGGGCTACCACGTAGTAGAATGTCGTTTAAAGAGAAGGACCTTGAAGCTGAGCGAAACGAGCATGTCAGCGTTTTCCCAATCCCTATGAAGCCTGAATACTAACGGCGAAAGATCTCGTTCGATGAGAAAGGCGATCGCGGTGAAGATGGCCGCGTTAACATTGAGGATGTCGACCAACCAAATGATACATCAGGACAAGCATCGTCGCCTTTCGAAAAGGATGACAAGGAAACCCGTCGCATTATTCGAAAGATAGATCTCAGACTCCTGCCAACACTCGCTGTTATCTATGCCTTTGCACTCATCGACCGCGTTAATCTTCCAAATGTACAGTGTACCCCTGTTGCGATCACAATTCGTATACTGACCCATAATGCAGGCGCGTATAGCAGGCATGGATGAGGACCTAGGCCTCTCTATCGGCTCACGTTATTCAATCCTCACAATGATCTTCTTCATCCCTTACATCATCTTTCAGTTCCCGTAAGTAGTGTCTCTTACAAACTGCATTTGAGACAAACACTGACTTCGTACACAATCTTTAGGGCCAACATCATCATCAGAAAACTTGGTCCCGCCGTATGGCTACCTTCTCTAGTCATCTGCTGGGGAGCTGTCACGATTGGCATAGGTTTTACGAATGATTGGACGCAGGCACTAGGCTGCAGAATCATCCTCGGCGTCCTGGAAGCAGGGTATTATCCAGGTTGTGTCTTCCTGCTAAGCTGTTGGTACGCGAGATTTGAGGTACAGAAGAGGTTCAGTGGATTCTATCTGCTAGCCCTTCTTGCAAGTGGTTTCTCGAACATCCTTGCTTGGGGACTAAGCGAGATGAGAGGCCTTGGAGGTCTAAACGGATGGCAATGGATATTCGCTATAGTAAAGTCAAGTTCCTACCTACTGCCATCAACCGCTAACCCATCTGAAGGAGGGCGCCATCACTGTCCTACTCGGCTTCATGGGTTTCGTAACAATAATCGACTTTCCCGATAAAGCCAGCCAGCCTAGCCCAATAACAAAGCGCCCTTTCTTAACCTCTGCGGAAGCCAACATAATTCTTGCCCGTATTCAACGCGATCGCGGTGATGCTGTCGCCGATAAGCTTACCTGGTCAACCATCTCAACGCATCTCCGCGATTGGAAGATCTGGGAGTTTGCCTGGCTCTACTTCCTCAACAACGTCGTCGCGTACAGCTGGGGGTATTTCTTACCCATCATTCTACGCAACGACATGAAATACTCCGTCGCTATGAGTCAGATCCTGTCTTTCCCGCCATACGTGCTGGCTGCGGCTTGGATGTTCGCCACAGCATGGGTTGCCGACCGGTACAGGATGCGTGGTGCAATCATTATATTCAACTGTGCATGGGCTGTCTTGGGAGTATGCATGATGGCATTCCTCAGCAACGCTCGTGCACGATATGCCGGAGTCTTCTTAGGTGTTAGTGGAGCGAATGCGAATGTGCCCAGCTTGTTGAGTTATATGCATAACAACATCGTGGGTCAGATGAAGAGAAGCGTTGCTAGTGCGCTATTGATTGGGGGCGGAGCCTGTGGAGGTATTGCAGCATCGAATATCTTTCGACAACAAGATGCGCCAAAGTACACGTAAGTTCCATCCACCAGAGATATGCCGGAACACGAGGCTGACCGAAGCAGACCTGCCATGGCTGTTGTGATTGCGACTCAAGTTCTGACCATAGTCCACGTGCTTAAGAACTTTTGGGTGTACTCACGAGCGAATCGCCAGGCAGATCGAGGCGAGAGGATCTTGGAGGGACAAGAGGGCTTCCGACAAACGCTGTAGATATTGCTACCGTACTTGCAATCGCTCTGACGACCTAATATGAAAATTTTGACGATATGCCGCTACGCTATGCTATGCCATGCTATGATATCAAACTCAACAAATGGTGCGTGATGCGACAGCTTTCTTTCACAAGAACATCCCGCTTTCCACATACGAACTGACACTATCCCATCAGCCTCCGCCTCCTCCCACTGTCGACCTGAACAGTATTGTCTGGCCCGATACTGATACTCAAACTGCTAGTATCATCCTCGCTTCCAGCCCTCCTCCTGTCTCGGTCTCTGCCGCTCACAGTCTGACTCTTACTCCTCTCGGGTTGTATGACCAGCCATGTCGAGCCTCCGCCTTCGTGTTCTTGTTCCATGAGCTGTAGTTGTGGGCCTCCACCCCTTTCGTCTCCTCTCCGCATCTCCCTATCACCTCGTCTCACGTCGGTCTCGCTCAATCCTCGGTCGTTGCGGCCGCGCTCTCTACTCGGTTTCGGGGCTTTGGAGGGTGGTGGGGGAGGGAAAAGGGTGTGGAATTTGGCAGTCTTGAGGGGCATCGTAGTGAGCGACGTAGGTAGTGGTAGGGATTCGATGAGGGTTAGCTTCTCTAGTGGTATGGTTGTGAGAAGGGAGGCGGGCAAGTCGACGGGTGAGCATGCGACTATCGCGTGCCGTAGATGGGTGTTGGATGCGAAGAATGACAGGTTCTCTGTGTTTTGTTAGCGATCTCACGTTTCTTTCCTTCGAGGATCCATGGATACATACCTCGAACTTTTCGTCCCGCTCCGCCTTCCTTGCCTACCCCGGTGTCTATCCAGTCGAAGCTGGTTATCCTTCCACAGAAGCCAGTGGAGAAAGCTCGCAGCTGGCCCAGGTTTCGGACCTTGTCAAGCCGCACAAGATAGTTCGCCATGCCTTCTAAGTTGGCATATACGCGCACAATGATGTCCAGCGAGTCGGCATCATCTGGGAACTGTTCACGCAGATATTCCCGAATTCGTATGTTTAGTTCATCTGCTAATGACTCCCCACCTTGGGCTTTGCGTGTTATGTATTTATCGTGGAACTAGAATCATTAGTTGGAATACACGGTCGGCAGCGGCATTGTTGTGCATACCAGGAACCCCTCCGCATCGGCGTCTATAAGCACCAGCACGAACGGCCGTTTGGCCTGTGACTGCACTAGAGCTTCTTCCTTTGCCTTGGACTCTGCCAGCTGACCTTGCATCGTCCGCGTGACATCTGCTATTTCCGCCTGCAATGTCCGTCGGACATTTTGTTCGGAGCCAAGGTCGAGTTCACATTGTGCGAGGCGTGCTTCTGTCTTCTCGAGTTTGTCGAGGAGTTCCTATTTCATCGTCAAAACCCTCTCCTCACCTCCAAGACGCAGCTAGTAGCATACCTCGATAAGCTCACATCTCTTCTCCTCGAGGATCCTAAACTGCGTCAACCGATCGCGAAACGTCATCGGAGGTGGGGCAGGCGGGCCCGCAACAACTAATTCCGCCATCTTCAAAGTGGGCGGATGTCACACAGTCACAAAAGGCAGGAAGTTACCAAACGACAAAAGATCTGGGGATCCTAACATTTAAGAAGACGCGTTGTTTTGGGCTCCCGCGCAGCGCTAGCTAGCTGTTTTGCATGTGCATGGCCCAAAAGTACGGTGACGCCGGCGGTGCGAAAGATGGCAGGTGCTGATTGGCCGGGTATGTGGGGAGAGTTGGGCTGATACGCTGCCTTGGGGTTAGAAGACACCGGAATCAAAGAGAAAGTCGTGAGCTGGCGGGCTGTGTTCTAGTCACGGATACAATCAGTGTGGCATGCATCATGCGGCGCGAGCCGCAATGGGTCGTGTGTGAGGCGGAGATGGAGGGGTGATGGGGGCTCTGGAGGGGGTGTGAGGGGCATGTTCTTCGCCTTGTTAGCCCCTCGTCTTTCGAAACAGACATCACATTACTTCTTTGTCTAATCATGCCAAAGTGTTGCTGCCTCTAGAATCCGTTCTATTGTCTATCTACGAGTGTGCAACCCTCAGATATCCCCCGGACCTTATTCATGAGTCACTTATCGGCAGGCTCGCCAGTCGCATGACCTGGATAATTTCGGTATCTGGTATGGAAACTGTCATCAACGTTCGATGGTCAATTTTGCCTCCAGACGTGCGAGGTAGCTTGTTTCAAATGACAGCGCATGTCGGACGCATATAGACTGGGAGGCTGAGACCGAGGAGTAACTTTTGTAGATATCTGCGCGATTTCACGCTGGGTGCCTCGTTCATGACAACAAAAACCTGGATCTGTGGCTCGTCCTGCTCATTGTCACTCTTGAAAACCAAAACTGTCTCCGCTACTGAGCCGCTCCCCTGGTCGACGATAGTCCGTGAGATATCTACCAGCTCAACGTGAAATTCGCTGATGTGCGCGATCGACTGGTCCAAATGTCGAGAGACCACAAAACGCTCCCCAGTTTCGTTGATAGACCCTTAGTCACCAGTGCGAAAGCACCTTAACCTGGTGTCTGAATACGTCTGGAAACGATTTTCATCGTCTTCAGAACCGAAGTAGGCAAGGCCAATGAATACGACTAGGTTGTGTTTGCGGTCTTCGCGAACAACTAGTATCAGGTCTTGCGCATGCTCGAATTACATATCGGTAGTCCGGGTGGTTACGTTTGCATTGGCGATCCAACCGAAGGTGACCTGGTGAAGCAGTGTTTGACGGGAGACATTTAAATCGGATAGTAAACTCTTGACTGGCTCATGCACATACTGCCTGGACAGGTCTATAGTCGTCGGTACCAGTAAGCTGTGAAAGTAAGATCTGGAGCGCAGCCAAACCGAAATTTACCCCTGAAACATCATTGTTATCACACAGGCACCGAACACCAAAGGACAGGCTTGCGGGTATGATGCACTCGAAGCGATGGAAAGCAGGGACGGCGTCGGGGTTACGGAAACCAAGATTTGCAAACGGTAACACTGGCAAGGAGGGACGATCTCTCATCTACGCCTTCCACTCGCGTATACCAGAGGTTGGTAAAGGCGCTATCTTGAAGGCAAGACTGGTTTCTAAAGCAGTAGTCGAATTGTCTGGGCTCTCAGGGATGGTCGGTAGTGGTACAGATAGCGAATAGTTGGTGCTGAGAGGCGTCCTGCGAGGTTGAGTAGGGGTATTAAGTTCTTCGGGATGCGCTTTAGGCGATGAAGATAAGAGTCGATCTTCGTTGATGTCATTGTAGTACCTATTCATCCTAGCCAAGAGGCAGATATCGGAACCAGACAGCGAGAAGCGCTTTGAAGATGATTCCAAGGCGCACAGCCGGGATTTCCAGAGCGCCTTGGATGTCCAGGCAGAAACTCGTTATACGGGTTTCCCTAGTAGCCCGAGCAATCGTGCGACATATGGTAAAGCAACTGTACCAAATCTTCTTTTTATTTGCAGCGACCATATGACCCTCTACCACTCTTACAAGCCGCATAGCTATAGGGCTTTGCTATAAAAACCACAGTGTATCTACTGTCAATCTCCGAATCCCACAAAATCAGTAACATGAGTAACTTCAGTAGCATCCTCACGTCTGGCCACATAAGTGCTGATACCAATGCTTTAGCAATTACCGAAGCACTTGGGAAGTTGAATAAGCTTTCTTTCACCCTTCAGGCACCATCCTCCATGTACCCGAGATTATACAAACATACAGCAAGTATTATGATTCAGGCTCTGGGGTTCGGCGTCTCGGTTCGGGTCTCTGGAACATTGTCGTGACATTCCAACATGTCCAATCTGCACTCATTAACGAAAATCCAGGCAAGAGTGGAACGCTCTCAGTTTACTAACGTTTCGCACTTAAGTTGTTCAATCGTGAACATGAATGCAATGAAATTCAAGTCCTCTCTATGCATGATCGGGTCGACTTCTGCAGGTGACTGAGACTGCCTGGCGTGTTCTGATCGCGTGCGTGTTGCCTGTTGTTTGGTGTTCCTTTTGCGCTGTCGTGTTACGATACCTTTCGTAAGTCGAGCCGAAACATAAACGGGTAGAGGCTGACTTAAAGCTGGTATCGAAAAGTGTCGCATGTTAGTGGTCATATCATGTGATGCCACACTTGGTCGATTCAAATCAAGTCAATCAGACAGGGTGTATCGCTGCTGCGTAAGGTTGCGTAAGTCTCGAGCCTCACATAAGGCTTCTGGACGCAAAAGATTGTCCGATTGCTGTACTCCTGATTGAGGCTTGGATGAAGTTGTTGTTGTGCTCCGCCACCATGCACTTTGCGGACCCATGCTATCTATTCCTGTCCTGGAAAGAGCTGATTTGACAGGTGCCGCTCAACGAACGCGTTGTGATGTTGTCCAAGAATTCAACCCAGCATGTATATGTGTTGGTTCCAAAACATCGAGCACCCAGGGCTCTGTCGAGTGGTGAGCCTCGCACGTGTTGTCAGCTTCATATTAGCCGACATCGGTTCTGACCACTGTCGTAACTTCTGTGTCCCAACAAACGACTGAGATGCGACCTTCGCCCACTCATGTATCGAAACACATTCTTGTTGGGCTGTTGTAGATATCCATGATCGTGATCCTGCGTCAGCAAGCGGACCGTGCCGTGGGTCCAGACGTTCGAGTCGAACTTGGTGTCAATAAGATGGATGAATTGTAACGTGTGTTAAGATCTGTCTGGCTAAAGCGATATTGCACATGCTTCCCACTAGGCTTGATAGCTATAAATCAAAAGCGGTCGCATTATGTCGACCGAGACCTGTGATAAGTGTGGTGCAGGAAAGCTAAAGATACCTAGGTACTTGACAAGCAACTGTAGCATCGAAAATGCCGATCAGAGAGCACAGACTCTTGAATACATACTCTGCTCGAGGTGGCGATGAGCAGACCTGCGAAGCAAACCAGTGTGGAAGAAGAGATGAGGTATCATGGTGAAGTGCGTGTCATCACTTCGCCCGGAGCACATGTCTATCTACCTAGGTAGGTAAGCATCACTGGTGGGGTCGCAAGACATATATGCATCAGATCGAAAAAGAGTAAGAGTATGATTAAACACTTGAAGATGTGGGCGAATGGAATCGTGTTGGATGTGAAAGGGGTTTGGGAATTGGCTATGAATCTAGGGATTGAGAGATTGCCAAGCCACTAAAGACGCGGAACGCGTCGGCCGGCTATTCACTTCCACCCAACATCTATACGTGCTTGTCCATGTATGAAAACGCGTAGATATGAAAGCTATTACGATGTTCTAATGTACGCCAGAATGAAAGGAATAACACGATGCCACTTACCAGGAGCCGGCAAAGCCACGATCATCTGACCAATCGATACGCTTCGCTCCCAGCCTCCAAAATGGCTCGTCGACGTCATGATATCTTCGCGCGCCTACTCATCAATCTCATGGAGCCTGAAGCTTAACCTTTTCTGTCTGTTCTTCGACGATAAACTTCCACATCACCTCCGCCGCCGTCTTCGCGCCATCCATCGAATTTAAGGTATCCGCTAGCATCCTCGCTTTCGCGGCATACGACGGATCATTCAGCACCTTCAGAACCGTGTTGCGAATATTCTTGGCTTTCCAGGACTGTTTTTGCACACGGATACCTGCTCCAGCATTCATGGCGTTGTCTAAGTTCGTTTGCTGCTCGACTTGTAGCGCAACACCGACTATAGGCTTTCCTGCCGCCAAGGCGCATTGCACAGTACCTTGACCTCCATGTGTTACGATCAAATCGGCAAGCGCATTGGCGGCGGGTGCTGGGATGAACCGATCAGTCACCAGCAGGCGTGCGTCTCCGCCCGCAATTTCGTTGGCCTTGCCGATGTCGCAGATCGATTTTGAAGCCAGCACGACTGCGTTCCAGTTGTCTTCAGGGTTCATCCTCAGAGCCTTGATCGCTTCGAACAAGAACTCTTCTGTTCCTGAGCTTCCCATGGTAACTAGGATGGACGGGCCAGACCCCTTTGTCAGATGACTTGCGATGTCTTCGTCCAGCTTTGAGTCGTTTCGCGCATACAAGGGACCTGTAAGGACGATGTTCTTTGGGATGCGGTGCAAATATTCTTGGTGAAATATGGGATGGTCGTTAACCAAGTTGAGGTCGGCCATGTTCATGTCGAAAAGTGAGATGGGACCTTTGATTGGCCATCCACAGGCAGCAGCCGCAGCTCCAAGGCGCTTCTGTTGGAAAATAGGAGCGTTGATCATCAGACCACTACCCCACCATGCCATGCGCTGCCGGAACGGTCGAGGAAGCCTTGTGAACAAGGGCATCATATCCGGAAGATCGCGAATCAAGCCATGTGCAAAAGCTCCAGGATGCAATGGCACTGGAAGAAAGTTGATTGTCCGAATGCCCAGGAGTCGTGCAGCGATAGAAGCTGGAGCCCACATGCCGTGGAACACAATGTCGGGTTTCAATTCTCTGAATGCCGCAAGTTGGCCGTCGATGAAAGACTTCGCAATTTCTTCCGATCCGAAAAACTCAGGCCAGTCCCATCCAAGGTCGTGCGCTACAGATATACCCTTCACGCGTGGTTGAGCTGGGACGATGTTGAACCCAGCGTCTGTGATCTGATATTCGAACCGCGCGCCGCAAGAGAGGAAGTCGATCTTTAGGTCGATATCGGGCGGACACATGTCCCGCAAAGCGACAGCCATCGCAATGGCACGTGTGGTGTCTCCAGCATCCTGCCATGCTACGCTCAGCACGATGTGCACGCTTCGGGATGCCATTGTGCGGTTCAATTCTACTATCGTTGCACAAGAGGAGGTTGAAAGCAGCAAGATAGGGCTTCAGGCTTGGATGACGTTCAGGACACCTTGGTGTATGGAGTCTTATACAAACATCTGGGAGGCTCACATGCAAACTCGTGCCCCTCTCTGGAAGCCGCGTCGATCATATTCGTCTCTCCTCTATGATCTCCGAAACGACAGCGATCGGTATGAGCCGTGTAGCACAGCTGCGGCTCATTCTTACTGCACCGTGGGCTGGTCAGCCTCAGCTCAAAATACGAATGAAACCTTCGACTATCGCTGTGCAACACTCACGCCCGACCCAGCTTCATGGCCACGCCATGCTACATCTCGCGACAGCTGCGGGGAACCGTAAGAGGTGCGATGTTATCCAGATTACGTTCGGTCCTTCGCGGAGTCGGACCGGTGAATGCGTTCGAGACTCTGACATAGCAGGCGCAACCTCCCGCTAGTTGCAATATGCTGACCACCTTTGCATAGCGAAACGAGGCGTTCAGCAATGCCTTTGACGTGTTGCGAGACGTGTTCTTGGTCAATACTGCTTGCACAGCAGACGGATACGACGTGACGGTCGGTGTAAGCAGGCTTTGGATCCGTAAACAGCCAATAGTGTACGTACAATATCGGAGCTGACCAGGATGGCCGCACCTATTTTCGTACCAAGCCACCGAGCTTCGCTTCAACCGCGACGGAAACGGCTACACAGCAACATGGCGTCTGCACCTACTGAACAGTTGTATCTCGTAATGCGATAGCGAAACTGATACCAGTCCTCGATCATGTAAAGGCACCGGAAATGGTCTCGTAGGGGTGGGATCAGGAGATGCATTTGGTTATCAAGCTTCGCTAAAGCTCGGCTTTGCTTGTTTATCATCTTAGACGTGGGATGATCTGCGCCATGTCATGGTGGCTTCGCTTATTCTCGTGTTTGATTAGCTGCGCGGATGAGCTCCGAGGTGTGCACCCCAGAAAGAGCCAGGATGACGCACGGCTATCCCAGAAGCTTTTGATCATCTTCCAGTCTTGCGCGAAAAGAGTCAGGGCCAAAGATTGCACTTCACCAGCAAAAGATACAGTTCAACCGGTTGTCAAAGTTAATACATTATGCATTATTGGCAGAGATACGACGCGGTGAGGCATCTGCCCTATCATCATCACACGCTAGAAGACCTCGCATTCATCCATAGATCTAATTCCGGAAAGAAATCCATCGCTTCGTCACCTACGATCCTGCTTTCCACCCGCGCCTAACTGATCACGGAGATCGGGGTTGATCTTCGCCGTTAAGTACGACGAAAATTGACCGCTTTGTCGGAACGTCTTCACCCAAGCTGGAGGTGGCGCTTTCAACGACACCTTGTTCGCTTCTTGTCGACCTGCACCAGTGCCTGGAGTCTTCAAGATACTGCGGGGCTGGTATGCTTGTTGGTCCCGCTTCTCATCGTTGCGCTGTACAGGCGTGTCCGACTTTTCTTTCACGCTGCGCCATTCCATGCCTAGAGCAGCTGGTATTGCAAGGCAAGCGATGATGAGTGCCGCAAAGAATGTCCCATGAGTCAGCGAGTCGTTGTAGGCTGCCAGTATCATTCGTTTGATTGCTGGAGTAAAACCCGTCGTCAGGTCCGTGGCTCCTGCGGCTAAGATGCGTTGAGGATTTAGACCTCCGATTCGTTCCAGGCCGGCAGAGAACTTGTCTATGTAGAGATTTTGTCCCACAGCTGTGAAGACTGCTCCACCGAGCGTCTGGAAAAGCGAGAGGACTGCCGTACCGATGGGAACATCGGGTTTATCTAGCACGGTTTGTACGGCTATATTTGGGTGCTGCATGGTGCAACCGACCCCAAAGCCCGTAACAATCTGGGTCCCGATCCAGATACTGTTGTTGGTATTCACGGACCATGTGGTGATGAGGCCGGCACCAATGGCCATGAACAGAGAGCCAAGAATCATGAAAGGAGTGTAGTATCCGATGCGCTGTACAAAACCGCCGGACATGATCGAGCCGACGACGACTGAGAGCACAAGGGGAATGGTGTTGATACCGGATTGCATGGCCGAGGCACCTTTGATGGCCTGGAACCAGAGAGGGATGTAAATGGACACCGTGAGCATGGTCGCGCCTACGCAGAACTGTGAGGCACTTCCGAATGCGACGCTCCTCTGGAAGACGATGCGTGCTGGCAACGTCGCCGTGGTGTTTCGGGTGACGAATTGCCAAAATATGAAGGCTATTAGAAGAATTATAAAGGCGATGAGAAGCGCAACGATACGTGGTGAGTTCCAACGGTACTCCGCTGCACCCCACTCTAGGGCCAACAAGAGACAGGTGATCGATGGAAGGAACAATGCGGTACCCAGCGGGTCCAGATGTTTTATCGTCTCTCCCCATGTCTCGAATTGCGGCTTCTTTTCTTCGAGGTTTAGCAAAAAACATACTGCAAGGATGGTAATGCCACCGAGTGGTAGGTTGATGTAAAAGCACCACCTGCGAGGTATAAAGTCAGTATATATCTCACATGCGATTCGTCAAAGCGTATTACTGACCTCCAAGTTGCGCTGCTGCTGGTGAACGCTCCGCCTAGCAAGGGACCAGCCACACTTGCAACGCCGAAGCATGCGCCAAAGAGACCCTGCAGCATGGGCCGCTTGGCAAGCGGCACTGTGTTGAGCATGATCAAGATCGCACCGGTGAAGATACCACTACTTCCTAGGCCTGCAATAGCGCGTCCAACGATGAGCATGTTGCTGCTGCGTGCTGCGCCGCAAACAATACTCCCCAACTCAAAAAGAAAAATGCCGGATAGGAAGACTGGTTTCGTGGGAAAGAAGGTGTATATCCTTCCGTATAGCAGAATGAAGCCGGCTGCTGTGAGCATGTACGCACTACCGTACCATCCAATGTCGCCAATGCTGTCGAATTCGTTTGTTATGGCAGGTATCGCTGGGCCGATGATGGTCCTGTCGAGAGCGACTAGGAAGATCGAGATGTATAGTGACAGCATTATGACTGCTGTTTTTGCTGTAGATGGGTATGGAGATGGCGTCGTCTTCGCTCCTCTTTGCCGTTCGATGTCAGCTACTATCGGCGGACTGAGAGGCTCATCGTTCGCCGAACTCGCATCCCAAAGATGACTTTTGTGGAAGTTTCTGTGCATGTTTTTCAGTGGTGGACTGAGAGGTGAGTCCATAACGTCGTCGTCGAATTTGAAGCTTGTGGGGGTGGAATAATTTGAGGCCTGGTATGGATCCATTATCACTGGCACATGGTCGCCGTCCTCGGATGTTGAAACTCTTCTTATCGTGTTGCGGTGTCCGGCTCCGTTCGCTTCGTTGGCCTCATTCAGCCGCAGTATTCCCTCTAACGCCATTAGAGTGCTTTCCCGAAGGAAGGGTCGAATTTCGTGTAGATCTTCTCGTAAGTTATTGGTAGTGTATGAAGTAGCGACTTCTCGTCTCTGCTGATATGGTTTTGACTGAGCCAGATCTTCTTCTCTTGCGTTGTAAGAGATATACGCGGCGGTGCCTTCTTGTGCTTCGGTGTGTGCTCGAGCAAACGCCGTTTCGCAGTTATCGGCCAAATCTTGGAGGATATTAGAGATCAGGTCGCGTTCTTCAGCATCGGTGCGCCCATGCCATCTCACTTCGGTGAGCTCATGAGTGGACGGACGAGACGATAGCGTTGATATGATGGAATAGGCTGGGCGCGCCCCTCGGAACTTCGGTATATACGGGGGAGGTGCCGCCATTGTCCCAATATCGACTGTAAGCCGTGGATATCAATCCGGAAATGTGGGGCGTGTGCGCTGAAGCCTGATATATTGCTTGCAGCCAAATGTACGAGAGGTCCAAGGTGATGAGCGAGTAACAAAATTCAGAGATATACGGCTATGGGCTATAGGGGTGAAGAGTATTATAGGCATGAGTATGCTTCAGTTCTTCGCATTAACAGTCAAAACAAGAAGCACATCTCAGTAACACATCTAGTAGACCAAGAAACATTCCGCAGTCGCATCCGCAGCACGACCAGCAAAGCGCAACGGTGCAGTAAGACGGCGATGACTTCTGACGAATGCGACGTCTTTCTCACACACCATCCACAACCTCCAAAAGCATCGGAGCGCCATCTTCTAAAACACCGACGTTGTACGGCTTGGCTCTACGCCACAAACTTTTCTTGCTCATCCGATGGCGTCTATTAATAAGAGTCTAATGGACCCTGAGCTGTCAGAGGTGGGTAGCCTCACTATCCTGCATGCTTGCACTGCAGTAACTCTCGTGTTCTGTGCAAGATTATGCAAAGTCAGCCAGCGATAGATGATCGGTGCTCGGTGATGACGCTGGGGAGCCGAGCGGTATTGCCAGATCACTGATCTCTGCCGAGACAACCTGAGCGACATTTGAGACGCCTGATGAATCGATTCCTTTGCAAGGTGAATATGATGCCAGGAATGGAACATGATGTGAAGTGACGTCTCAGCTTTTCCGAAAAGCTGGTGGACGATGTTGGCGATGAGAAAGTGGAGAAAAAGAAAGAGGGCGAGGCTTAGCGTGAGAGGAGGTACAGCTGGCGTGATAGTCTATACGCATCATCCGATCGCGATGCCTGTTTGCTTGTCCCGACCAGAACAAAGTCATCATGCAATCGTTGCAGGAGGTCTCTAATTGTAAGTACAAAGTGGCCATGGTTCGTCATTCAGACAACCCAGTCTTCACAGTGCTCTCATACTCTAGCTGCACATCGACCTGGATCCTTCGCGCAGCGCATCGTCATGACCTCGTCGTTTGGGTCTGACTCCGCGCGAAATACGTATACTTTCAACTGACCATTTCCGATGACGAAGCTTCGCCTCCTAAAGCAGAGCAGTTCTGGATGCGAAACTTCAATGTGGAGGATCCCCATGATCTTCTCAAGGGGGCCCACTTGAGGCAAACAAGCCCTACCCGTAGTGCCCTCAATGCATACTCACCAAAAGACGCAGGTACAGTTTCAAAGACACCTAGCTTTGCGAACTTGCAGCTAGTTTGCGGGGTGCATTGATGTTCAACAGGGACACAGTGGAGATTGCCGCAAAAGCAAACGGCGCCCCTGAGCCAAGAATGGCAAGAAAGATTGGCAAAAGCAAAATTGGGACGACGAGCCTATGCTGCGACATGACGCAGGGCAAAGTATTTTACAATGAGTTCACGATAGACATCAAAAAGGGGGGTACAGCTCACTTGTCATCCTTTAAGTTGATGCAGGTGCCATGATGAACAGGCTGTGAGATCACAACATCGAACACGTAATGAAAACAGTGATACCGGTATCAGGTACGAAGAGAACCATATCATTGGATGGACAGCTTACGAGTTGGGGAATTCCCTAACAACGTGATGACTGCTAAGGCATTGGAGGAGAGTACATGTTCCCTAATGAGCGTCCTTCCGTCCTTCAAATGATCTTTAATATGCGCCAGATACCCTTTCACCACCATCTTGTCTCACCACAAGAGAGTGTGCCGGATTGCGGTATCGTTGCCGGTGCCATGGGAACAGAGAGGCCCACTGATCACTGAGGGTGATCTTCGTCCCACTCAGCTACCTTGTCGTCATATAGTCCTGAGATGTCTTCGAAGCACAAGACGAGATGTTTGTTGCACATTGCAACTGTTCCGTAAACCTCGAACTCTTTCTCTGTCATGTCGGAAAGCGTGAAGACTTTCTTGGTGTCTGAGGCGGCTACACGGAGACACTTGACCATGCCGCGTTCGAGCATGTTGGTCCTCAAGACGGGCCTCTCCAAGGGGTCGGCAAGAGGCCAGCTCTCGCTGGACAACTTGTGCTCATCTAGAGCCTTCTGGGCGCATTCGACGAGGGCTTGTTGGCATTGTGTGAACCTGACGTCCTTAAGCGGGGTCGTACCGATGGAAGACTGGCTGGCGATTGGAGTTGGGTCAACCCCGTACTGCTTGTTGCACGCTAAAAGGTCTTGTTGAAGTGTATACTCTCTGTACCTCGCCTGCGGTTCTTGGGGGTCGTTTGCGGAGAGGACAAAGGTGTTAGCATCTAAGTTGTCCATAGCGGTTTGTTCATCGCTCAAGGAATCTTGTCGAGCAGCCTGGGACGAATCAGTAATCATCACCCTTGAAGTGGAAAGAACTGCTGACTACAGGAACGAAAGTGGCCGCGGATGCATGCGCTTCAGACGCAGCGTTGGCGGTCTGCTAAAGTATGAGTGTCAGAATGGAACCACAAGATAGTAGATAGCGAAGTCATACCAATGATGCAGTGTTGACAAGAGGGACTATGCCTGCAGTGGCGGCAATGAACACATAGAAGAGTACGAGAAAGTGTTGAAGGAACATGGTAGGGTATGATGAAGAGCTGTTGCTGGTAACTTCCGTGCGAGGATTGTAGTTGCTGAACGTGGTTGTAAAGTGGATCGAATGAAGGCTTAAAGTGGAAATGTGGGTTGGCAATCACTTATGGTCCAACTAGACTTCATTCTTATAGGAATTCTTATCCACCGGCCCCATCTTTCGGAATTCGAGACCCGTGAATTGAGAGTCTGGGTCGAATGAACTCGTATCGTTCGTAGCTGTAATCCTCTCGCTTCCCCAACCGATCATCCGCCCCAATGGAGGTTCGTCGAAGCGGCTTATAGTACAGCGGGCGAGTACGGACTTGGATATGCCTTGGTTCTCGATCAGAACTAGTCAACATGCAGTGGTAATCACACACGAATCAGATCGCCTTTCGTTGTCTAAATGCGGTCGGGGTCTCGGTCGCTTTAAGGCTGACTTATCATAACGACTGGAGTTATGAGAATAACCGATCATTGTACTTGTGCTGAAGCAGAGCAGCGCCTGAGATCATTAATGACAGCAGACATGACAGCTACATTGATGCGAATCTCGTCGCTGATGAAGGTGAAGGTGAAGTTTATCGACGGAAACGGCTTAGAGGGCTAGAACGATTGCGTCAAGTCTGTTTATTGGAGATACCGGGTTTTCGGACGGATAGAAAAATGATTACGTGTTACTCCGACGGTG
>Ga0058698_10000372_pt1 | contig 25797 bp, 25 predicted proteins | sample AgamicAsSfe_FD_67288 | JGI IMG/M metagenome (GOLD analysis project Ga0058698, IMG submission 67288) | Agave microbial communities from Guanajuato, Mexico - As.Sf.e | ecosystem: Host-associated > Plants > Phyllosphere > Phylloplane/Leaf | place: Guanajuato, Mexico | collected 2012-05-30
CACTAGGTCTTTCCGCTGCCCAACACCACCTTCATTTCCTCATGTACCACCTGCCGTACTTATACACCTAGTGAATCGCAACAGCATCTCAGTTGGCAATTGGTGTTAGGAAGGCAGCAATAATCGTGCCTTATCTGGATAGACTTTTACTCCCTCCTTCTCCAAAGACGAATTGGATCGTAGACGCGCACAAGACCACTGTCCCTCTACCCCATGGGGCAGACACGATCCGACTCATATGATATAGGTCACTACAGGATCAAGCCCTCTGTATCTGTATCAACCATCTTTCAACAACTCTGAGCGTGAAATCTGACCGCCCAAAGGGAGTGTAGAAGAACCTAACCGCCACACTTGGTGTCCTACTAAAACGTTCTGCCTCCAGACCCGACACCGTGTCATCGCGAACACTAGGATTCAGCCTATGAACATCAGCAGCGGTCTCTCAGAGCATTTCGACTGGAGTGGAGACTTCCTGTATCGAGACATGAATATATCGTTCAAGATCATTGACAGCCTGATCCGCGAAATTCGAATACTAGGACTTGACCGCATCACCGATTGACAGCACACACACACACACACACACACACACCACAAGCCCCGATTATGTTGGATACTATTGTGGTGCTTCTTCTATCAAACTGGTCTAAAGCTGTAATAGACTTTTACAATCTCTTTACAAAAACCTACTGGTTTTCCACACTTACACACATACGATTTGGCCTGATTTTGGAGCTATAAACCTTACGGAGGATCGTCTTAAGCTATGCAACATCTACGAATCCATTCAACCACTAGCCTTCTACAAAGACCACCTATATAGCACGTCGTTTGAGGATCACATGGGCGACTTTCGTATCACCCGCGGGCAATTGGTGTTCTGCTGGATTTTGACCTTGACCAGGAGCTTCACGCCATCAAGACAGGCATTCATAAGTAACATCATGGAATTCAAGAACCATCTTCGGAGTTCTTGGAGCTGCAATGGGTCGGCCCGAAGATGCCCGTCACCGAGTTTTCAACGAAGATAGAGGGCCTATACAAGATGGAGTCGATGATCTTTGGCAGTGAGCTCAGTTTGGACGATTTACTGACTGTTTCATGTCTTTCACCTACTGTTGTGGATATCTTTAATGCCGGATTCACGCAGCTCAGGAGATTAGCTCTACGTGTCTATACTGTCGAACCGAGCTGTTTCCTAAGCCCCAATATCTTCCCAAGTGAATCGACAGCGCACGCAACTATGAAGAAAAGATAGGTCGTCTTGAGTCGCTTATGCTCTGGAGGGCTTGCATTGAGAAGTCTACGTTTTGGTTCCAGGCAGGATTGGCGTTGCAATTGTTGTATTAATCAGAGACAGGTGGCTCAGCACTGGCTGTGAATTAAGTCAGCATATTGTTTCCTCTTAGATGGGCTCACTAAGCCTTTCTACTAGCTAGTCACCTATATGCTTGATTCAGACGGCAATTAAATATTCTGAATCGCAACAGGCACCAATCACGTGCGGGGTGCAAACGGGCTGCCCCACTCACTCCCGAGGTCGCTTCTATACTTGCAGTGTAGCAAACGCCGTGACACTGGTCAACCTTCAATTCTGAACTTTTCAACTCCATTCCACTCTCGAAACCACTGATAGTGTTACGTCGCAAACCAACCTTGCGAGTACGCAATCATGGCGTCTGAAGCAGATGATTCGGTGCCACTGATAAGCCATGCGCCGGCAAGTGTAGCAGGTACGTTATAAGAAGGAGCTCGTTTTCTCCAAGTTGTCTCCTCTGGAACCGCGCTGTCGAAAGCGCCCTGGGGTTATTCGCTGTACTTCCCGATACTACAGTTGCACAATCTTACAAGTGCATGCCTTGAAAGCACCATTTCGAGCATAAGGGCACAACTCGATATGCCCTTGTCCCAAAAGACGCATTACCTAGTGCACCCGAAGTTTCCAACTTCTCAGCGTTTCGCTAACGATCGCAGTATATCGAGACGTTTGTTCACGGATTCGTAGCCTGCGAGACTTGCGCAAGTTCGGGCAGAGTCAAAAGAGCTCAGAGAGCGCATTTCCTCAAGGGCCTGTAGAACTTCGCAAGCTTGAACAACAACATTTTCCGAGTCCGCTTCATACCTCTCGTCTCGCAGGCATGAGTGATGTGGAGACTGATAAAGAAGCAAAAGCTGCACGAATATGGCTATTGGGTATGCTGGAATATCAGAACAGGTTCATGAGCCGTCAGCACGAGCTAGGGATGTTCAGACGCGCTATAGAAAAGCAGTTGAAAGGCCGGCAAGAGGAGTGGTCTGATCTGGAACGCCTCTACATGGCACTTACAGACCGTGATCTTGCGTCACCATTGGAGCGATTGCGTGCAGCATTCATGGTCGTGTTCCACCTCAACTATGTTGAACGTCAAGGAGATGTCATTAGAGCAGGCGCAAAACTGACCGAGCGTCTTCAGCATGCATCTGACATGGATGCTGAATTGTTCAAAACGCGCGAGGGTATCTTTGAGAGGACTCAGTTCATGGAAGTCGACCATTTTGCATGCGCCATTCCACTTTCTCTACTTACCCAAACGGCTGACAACGCTTCCATTATCGACGATAACGCTGGCTGCTGTCCAATCTGCCAAACCTCATACACTTCTCTTGCAGATCGCCCAATCGAAGAGCTGTTAGCCGACTATCCTGTACGAATCAAGCACTGTGGCCACATTGTTGGCAAAGCTTGTCTCGAGCAGTGGATGAGAACACCAAAGATTGAAGAGGCGAAATACCCATATCGCACGTGTCCGCATTGCCGTATCAAAATCGAAGGCGTGAAATCGCCTCCGGTGCCTGAGGGATTGTTGGATCATCTGAAGACCAACCGACGAGCCATAGAGACAGGACGAGAACTAATGTACGGGTATGATATGGATCCCGAAGAGCGTCTCAGCGCTGTCACCGCTTGTATGAGCGAAGAGATCTCCTGTATACAGCTGTTATCCAAGATCGAATGGACAGAGGACCAAAGGGAGGACAAGTGTATCTTAGAAGACAAGCTGGTGGGCCTGAGGAATGAGAGGTGGGCTTGGGGTTTCAGAGGAGACGGCATCTGGGCCAAGCTGAGAGCGGAGTGGATGGACAGCGGTGTCATCCGGGAGGGCTGAGGAGAACCATGATAGCGCGTCTGCACGTCGCCGAGCGTTTTTCGTTCCTTCGCTCCTGCTTACACTAATGTTCAGCGGAAGACATCAGAATGGACTCGGACGAAAATATGAGGATTTCGTGGGTGTCACGAAAGGGCCGAACTAGCTGCCCGTATTTGCTAGCTCTTAGCTTTTGAGGCAGTGCAAGTTCATGAGGCATTTTCTATCAACACATCTCAGCCTTTTCAAGCATCTATCAGGCTTCACGAGGAAGCCCGCTCGACTGCCAAGCATTGATAGATCGACGTACCAAATGTCAAAAACAACGCATCACGAGGGCGGACTTCCCCGCCTGCTCGAATATCGCGCACAGATTCGGGGCTGTCAAGCGTAGCTTCGTTGAAAACGGAGGTTTCGTGAAGACGCAACAGCAAACCAATCTACAGGTACACAATTGCTTGTTCATATAAAACTTCTGGGCCGAACGCGTTCTACATGCAGGACACGACGTCACGTGCCCCACTATGACCCTTCTTTTCTCCACGCTCCCCACGCTCTAGACTGCTCAACAGTTGCACGTTTGCGCATCACAATGATCTAGGCAATTGAGGCTGAGTGCATAAACCAATAAATTGTGGCGCGGGCAGTCCCTTGATTGGTTTCAGTTTATGCACGTCGAGAGGGCAGATGACGTAGTGGCTGTGATGGTCGCGTGTGCCGCCGCTTATGGCCACCTTAGGTGTTGCTGGGCATTGCTTGGCCTATGACGAGGTACAATTGATGTAAAAACAAACACGGGGCGCTCAACTATCATTACCACATCCCACGCGGAAACCCATTCATTCAAGAAAAATAACTAACAATGAGCGTTAACATTATCGACGTCGGTGTCAGCAGGGTGCGTAGTGTGTCCCTTGCATACTCCCGCCTTCTAGATGCCGCTTGTCCCGAGCAGCGACCGAGACTCTCCGCTAACATCTTCCCCACAGATTCTGGGGGCGCGACAAGACCAAGAAGATCGTTACATTACCCTCACACCAGGTTCGATCAAGTCACGGAAAGATCTCGCTCTCTTTGCTGTGTATGATGGCCAGTAAGTGCTACCGTGTATCATGAGGTAATGACTTCAGACTAACTTTGGGATCACAGTGGGGGTACGGCGACTGTTAACCACGTTGCGGAGCATCTCCATACACATCTCGAACACCATCTTAGCAACCCCAAGGCATCAAATACGGCCGAGTACAAACATGCCATTCAGCTAGCCCTCAAAGCCGTAGATCACGAACTCGACCGTGACAACCTCGACGGAGGCTCAACCGTCTCTCTTGTTCTCGTCGACACGAAGCAAAACTTGCTCATACAAGCCAATCTAGGCGACAGCCATGTCTTCTTCGCAGATCACGAACCACAATCTCCACAATCCTTATCGCCGCAATCCCCCTCACGGGTTGACTCCGGCACAAGTTCTTTGGGGTGGAACGTGGAGGCTCTAAGCGTGGAGCATGCGCCAGACAGCCCATTGGAGAAGAGAAGGGTAGAAGACGCAGGTGGCGAGATCAACTACCGATCCGGTATTGCACGCATCGGCGGCGTGAGCATGTCGCGCGCTCTAGGAGATTTGGATTACAAGAAGCCTCGCGTCAACCGTCTAGCAGGTCACGACCTTTCAGATCTGGCTGGCGTAGAAACAGGTCTTGCTCCAGGAAGGACTGCAATACACGATCTGGTATCAAACAAAGCGCATTTCACCGTTCGCACTCTCCATGGTCAGTCTCTTATACTGCTCGCTTCAGACGGCGTTGGTTCAGCGAAAGAGGCAGAGGAATGCACACGGCTAGCAGTCGACGGATGGCAGTCTGGGAAGGAGGCCAAGCAGATTGCCGACGAGCTGACTTCGAGGGAGGGCAACATGAAGGGTGCAGACAACTGTACCGTTCTCGTGGTTGTGCTGGATACAGAGAGCAAAGGACGCAGGAGTATAGATGGCGGAAGGAGGAGCATGGATATCGGCATGGAGGGCAGCGGATTAAGAAGAAGGAGACGATCAAGTATTGCCAGTCTGAAGGACTGGATACGAGACCGCTAGGTGTTCGGCATGATCCTGAAACTTCGCGCAGGAACTGGAAAAATCTTCAATTCGCTTAAAAGAAGCTGGAGTACCTAGGCCCGATTGGCCTGATATCATGTAGCAAAGGCGTTCCGGCTGAAATATGGTGGGCTCCATATCGTTCGATCACCATGACACCAGAATATCAATACCATCAGTAATACGCTGAGCATTGAGCAGCAGTACACGATCTTGAAACGCCGCGAATAATCATCCAGACTGCTTCCAATACTATCCGCCCATGTGAACCAGTTACACTCTCCGTTTACCAGAATATCACGATATAGAACCTGCCGTCCGCCATGTCGTTGCATTGTTTCCCCGACCTCATCGCTGTTCGCATCACACTTCCTCCTGATCCCAGCCTCCCCAAAAAGAGCCTCCAACGAAGCCTCTGCTTTATCCTTCCTTTCATATTTACTATGCTCAAGAGCTTCGCAGGCTTCTACAAGACGATTGCTGCTTTTGCTGCGTTGGAAGTGGCACCGAGAGGTAATGTTTGTTGTCTCGATCATAGCTCGCAGTATTATGGGTAAACGAAGCGTAGGGTTGAGATCCTGACGTAGCAGTAGATACAGCTGTCAATGGTACGAGTGGTGAAGCAAGGCCTGACCGCGCGAACAGCATTGTGTTGACACTCGATCCATAGTGAAGCCTACCCTTGCAGCTCTCGCTCTCATACGAGAAAGTACCTTCACAAAAAGCCTCCCTCTTTCACTTTTCCAAATAATCCTCTCTCCGTTAATTTCTAAGCCACACACTCTCTGTTTCTGCTCTAGAATGGCAAAGGACCAAGACTATGAGGCAGCCGTCGAGAAGGGCACTAAGCTGTTGCAAATGTTGACCAAGAAGACCAAAACGTCCATTGAAAGCGCATTCAAGCACACGAAAGAACTAGCCCAGCATGGCTATTACCTGGAGACCAACCAGACTAGCTTCGAAATCGAATGTACCGCCAGAGCGCTCCGCGACCTGAACGTCAACCACAAGATGATATATGATGGAGGAGAGAACGTCAGGACACATCATCAACATGGAGTGTATACAGCAGAAACAGATGAGTAAACGGTACGCCACAGCTTATTGTAAGGTTGGACATGTGCTAACAAGCCTCAGACAATACGTGGATACTTCTCTCAAGTCAGCAACCCGAGCGCTGGCGTTCTCATTGCGGATACCAATCTCTCACCTTCCCATGCAGCAGCTTTTGACGATGCTGGAGACAAAGGATATATTGATTTACCATTACTGCGCCACTGGTCAGACGTAGCTTTCCTGCAATATCTCTCCTCTTTTCACTCTCCACTTGTCCAGCCCATATCGCTTAACTATATCTTCCGCATTCAGATTCAGAACTCCGAGACCCTCTTAGTGCTCAATAAGATTATCAAGATGCATGGTCGTAGCATGTACGAACTTTGGCCCGGTATTACATTCGATATACAAAGTGAAGAGGGAAAGGCTATCCTTGGAACTCCACATGGGAGTGGCGTTGCATGGATGCTCATCCAACACAGCAAAGCATTGAGAGAGAGAACAATTTAAAAGGTAACGATCTTCTATGCTCCAAAAAAGGATGATTTGTTTAGGTGGCCAAGCTTGCTATTTTGGATTGTGTAGAGTTGGAGTCAGGCGAGGATAGTGCGCCTTCAATCCCCTTCTACTGAGCTGCCTAAATTGGAGTTTAGATGGTGCGGTACTGTGCTTTTATTATTTTCACTTGACGGCTAGTTTCGGGTGTCAAAATACAGGAGATATACACTAAATTCGTGAACTGATGGTTCAATTGACATCTCGAAGTCGCCGGGAATGACGACGGGAGCGCGAATGAGCCGGGTGCTGGTCTGAATAATCGCAGGTTCGCCTGCAGTATGCTGGGTTTCGTAGCTATGACAGTTTCAACACAATGGATCGTGAATCGAGAGTATCTCAACGTTTCTCGGGTGGTTGCCGATGTTGATGGAGAGGGACAATTGAAGGGCGCTTTGTTGTTCCGCCCAATGGACTCTGGCGAGGCTTGCTGATGGCAGGGGAGCGAAGCGAGACGCACCCCGCAAAATCCCGCGTCACCCTTAGTGGGAAAGCTTCACACCTCTTTTCTCTTCGAAACTTGCCTCTTCGTGCATTCTCCACATCTAGATATTTCCAACTTACCTGCTGCTATAATCAAATGGAAGTTTTTATGTCTCTAGCAAGCAATGCATGGCAACACCAATCTCAACGACGCGAGCTGCGTACCACCCTCAATCTGAATGCATACACGGGATGGCTATGACGCCCTTACGTTTCCTAGCTGCAGAGCTGGGTTGTATGCCTCGGCCCCGCGTAGTAAAAAGCATCTTTGTTTGGACGAAACCCTCATGGATGCTGCAGCGTAATGCACGCCAAGCTCGACATGGCTTGCAACGAAAGTGACTACCATTTTGACCTCGGGTTCGCGCCTGCTAGCCATCGAATTAGTATAAAGAGCATGGGAAGCTGATTTGTGGTAGTAGTAAGGACTTCGTAACATCAGCATGTTTTTGTCTTCTGCGTCCAGCCTCATTGGCCTCGTGCTTGTTTCTCTTAGTCCAACTGCAACTTGGGCAGACTATACCCCTGACAGTGAGGTACCAACAGCGACTATTGATGCCGGAGTGATAATCGGAAAATCTACTTCACTTCCCTACGCACTTGGGCCAGTGCATCAATATCTTGGTGTCCCATTTGCATCACCACCAGAAAGGTTCTCTCCACCACAAGCTGCCGTACCTTTCCAAGAACCGGTCAACGCCACAGAATTTAGGCCAGCATGTATCCAACAGTTTCGATGTATGGGAGATTGATTAAACTTATTGAGATACGCTAATGTCGTTAGACCCTTTGTCGAGCTCGCAGTTTACACAAGCTGTCTTCAACAACCCACCACCCGAGGAATCGGAGGATTGCCTATACCTCAATGTCTATGCCCCAGCGACTCCGCCAGGTGGTGCTGGGCGAGCTGTGATGTTTTGGATTTATGGCGGCTCACTCCAATTTGGTAATGCTGGTCAAGACACATACGATGGAAGCAGTTTCGCTGCCTATGAAGATGTCATCGTAGTGACAACTAACTACAGAACGAATGGTAAGATGCTACCAAAGCTTTGAAAACGCCTTCTCCCCTTTCTAACAACATACAGTGTTCGGCTTTCCTGCTTCACCGGAACTGCCACTAGCGGCACGCAATCTCGGCTTTCTGGACCAACGTTTTGCTCTCGACTGGGTTCAGCGCAACATCCACGCTTTCGGTGGCGATGCTTCCAAAGTGACCATTTTTGGAGAAAGTGCGGGTGCTTTCTCGATTGATGCTTTACTGACCAGCTTTCCGAAGGGTAGTTCGCCGCCGTTCCGGGCTGCCATTCTCCAGAGTGGGCAATATAGTTATCGCGTGGCTCCTCAAACCTCAAGCATACCTGCTTGGAATAATCTGACAGCGACACTCGGGTGCCCGGGTACACATGAAAGCAACTTGACTTGTGTGCGGGCCGCGAATGCAACGGCTGTTCGCAACATCATCAACCAGAACTCTCTCGTGTTTAATCCAGTGGCTGATAACACCACGTTGGTATCAAATCCAGCGGCACGTCGCCTGAGTGGAGATATTGCACACATACCAGTATTGGGAGGCACGAATGCACAGGAAGGGCGTGTCTTCCAAGTTGGACAAACCAATCTTACCGCCTACGTCCAGGCGACCTTTGGAATCCTCGCCCCAGCACTCATTCCTGAGATTGAAGCTGCATACCCAATTGGAAGTAATGGCCTTAGCAACGACTATGATGTGATCTCACAGATCTCTACTGAGATCACATTCCAATGTCCACAAGCACTATGGGCTAACGCGACAGCCTCCGTTGGCATTCCTACCTGGCGCTATTACTACAACGCTTCTTTTGTCAATACGCAAGCGTACCCACAGCTCGGCGCATACCACGCCTCCGAGATTCCTCTTGTGTTCCGTACGTACGAACGCGCAAATACAACGACGCAAGAATACGCTCTCGCACAGTTCATGCAGAGCACCTGGGCCAGATTCGCGAAGAACCCGTACGCTGGGCCAGGATGGAATGCGATCGGTTCTGGAGCTGAGGGTAGTGTTCTGGTCGGCGCCTATGATCTCGTCATGGGTGGACTATACCAAGACCAGAATGCTACTGTGATAGAAGGGGATTGGAGTTTGGGTGTCCTTGGCGACGTTGGGAATGTACGAGGAAGTGGTGTTACTGTGTTGCCACAGTCTGGTCTCGATTATAGATGCAGCCTCTTCAGGCCAATCTTTGAGGCTATTGTAGGTGCACAAGGCATACCTAATGTCTAGGAAAGAGCCTGTACCTTAAGTCTAATGAAACATGCAAGCCAACCAGATGCCTGTATCTGACTACCTATCGCCCAGTACTGACTTGCCCAACGTCTACTCCACTTCGATCTGCCTCACCACCCTCGTGTACGCTCTTCTCTATACTATCGATCAAACTTTCGCTTCCTGTCTTTTGTCCCACACTGCTGCTCCCCTCGTACTCTTGCTTAGTGTTCTGCGTCACGTCTTCTCCGCGGCGTTGCTCCGAAGTGCCTGAGGCGTTTTGCTGGCCTGGTGCAGACTACGATTGTAAGTATCCTGTTGACAGAATATTGTTCTTCATGCAGGACATACGTGATAAGAGATGGCATAATGGGTGGAAAGCTTACCTTATCCGCTGGAACGCTCAAGCCAGCAGGGTCTGTTGACCCACCCGTCTTGAATGGAACGCTTGAATCACCTTTGAAAGTTCCGGCAGTGTCTTCACCAGAGTTGACTGGGTTTCTAGGTTGAGTGTTGGAAGATTCTTGGCCTGTCAAGGAGGACATGATGGTGGTCTTCTAAATGAGGTTCGTGAAAAGGGTTTTGTTGTGCAATATAGCTCCTTGATGAACGGGTTCGTGAGTCTAATCCAGGGTCGAAGCGTTGGATATTCGACTGACCGTGGTAGTTGGTCGAGAAGTAATTTCGTAGGATAGGGTACCTGGTGATCATGGGGTGGATTCGACGTCATCGTGACTCAAGATGGGGATGTTGGTGTCCATAGTGGCGACAGGGTCTCTAGTTTCAACACGAAACCTACGCGTGAGGTCAGCAATCTAGCGAAACTGCTTTCTTCCGTGCACCATGCCATTGCTCGATAACCGCGCTACTGCAGGGCTTGGGTATGCGTAGATATGCACTTTGAGACTGCTGGGGACATTATTGTGTTCCATGCGGAGGATGCTTCCTTCGATTAAATATTCTATACAGTCTAACATTTCTATAGCTTGCTCTTGCCGATGCCCCATACCTCAGCCTGAGGGTTGTTCGACTTCTTGTTTATTGAAGCGCCTTCAGCGACAGGCTTCTCTCCATCCTCAATGAAGAGCGTTTGGTTCTGCTTCATTGTCTCGACAGCTTCTCGTTCGATACGGTTGAGGAGCTCTTCGTTGGTGGGGATGTCGTGGATAAGGCCGATTACTTGGCCAGCGGTCCATACCTAGGTTTATCAGTTAGCCGAACTTTGGAGGAGAATTGTAGCACTTACACCAAAGTCCTTGTCTCCGTTCAAGAATACTTGACGTCCTCGCTTTCCGCTTACAAATTCAGCGACCTCCTCGAACTTGCCGGTTGTGCTGGTCTTCTCGACGTCCACGGCCTGGAGCGCGACCTTGTTTGCGAAAAGTCGCGATGTGTTCTTCCAACGCCGAAGGACAAGAGCGGTGTCGGTTTCTTGTGCGTCGACGATGGCCTGCTTGATGTTGTGGTGGATGGGTGCTTCGACAGTGCACATGAAGCGCGTACCCATGTTGATACCACAGGCACCGAGAGCCAGCGCGGCGGCCAAACCCTGACCGTCTGCGAAACCTCCCGACGCGATGAATGGAATACCACCCAGCGACTGCCTGGCTCTGCTGAGCAGGATGAAGTTGGTAATGTCTGTCTCGCCAACATGTCCAGCGCATTCGAAGCCGTCAATGGACAGGAAGTCAACGCCAAGCTTGACCGCAGACTGTGCGTGTCTGATGGTGGTGCACTTGTGCAGGATGATAGTGCCAGCAGCCTTGAGCTGCTTGATGACTGGTCCAGGGCTGTTTCCCGCCGTCTCAACAATATTGATCTTCTCCTCGATAATAACGCGAGCGTATGCGGCATAGTCCGGGGGAACCATGGCAGGGAGGAGGGTCAGGTTGACGCCAAAAGGCTTGTTGGTCATCGTTCTGCATCGTCGGATCTCTTTGCGCAGGTCTTCGGGTGTGGGTTGGGTGAGAGCGGTAAGCTATGCTATCGTGAGACTGTGTTTGAATGTGTAATGGAGTGCCAGACGTACTATGCCCAGTCCTCCAGCGTTGCTGACAGCGGAAGCAAGCTCAGCGTATCCGACCCATTGCATACCACCCTGAACAACGGGCACTGTCTAAGTGTCAGCTACTCGCTCTCCATGTTGCGCCAGTGGAGTTACCTCTGATGCCGAGGGCTCTGGTGAGCTCAGTGTTGAAAGGCATTTTGACTGTAGTCTATGGGAAAACGGGTATCTAGAGGTGAATGTACGAGTGAGAGCTACGCCTAAAACTCGAGATGAGAATATATCTGACACTCGGACGCGCGACGTTGCGGCCGTTCGCGCCGGCTGGGGGCATGTCATTCGTGTGGGGAAGCCATGTGCCTCGGTAACTCCAGAGCCGCGACGCCAAACACAGGTGCGCGTCGGTCGGCTGATTAGTCTTGCACAGACCCTTTCGCCGAATGATTCGGTGTCGCCGAGTCGCTCGTGATTGTCTGCGACAATGTTGATGTACGTGGAGCTGTGCGTCTGTTGTGCAAAGGCGACGATGAGGGGGAAGCATGTTACCGCAACGGAACTTGCCGTTCCCCAGGCATTTTCACATGTGTCTTGGCAGTCAACGGTTACTTCAACACCACTGTCCGCGCACTCATCCATCAGAAGCAAACATCAGCAGATGAATCATAATTCACTCGTGTATGTTTTGAACGCATCATCGGATATCACAGAAGCCCATACTCCGTATTTACACTAAAGAAAGAGTACATCGCAGTCCGTCAGTTTGTTCATTCATGTTTGGCGACTGCTCAAACTATTTGCTTAATTTTCTCACTATGACAACCAGTCAAAGATTTTCGACATAACCCGCTCGACTTCTGATGACAACCTGCAGTCGAGGACGACCCTCTATTCCCTGTACAAACTCCAAGGCGACCCCGCGAGGCATTCCCTAGATCTCTTACGTATCCTTTCCAACGTGCAGTTACCGCCTATCGTTTGCAATTGATCGAATTCTAGCTAACGAGTATTGCTAAATCGCGGCGACTCCAAGCATGATGCCGACAATGAAACGATCATTCTCAAGAGCAGCGAGGTGTGAGGCTTCAATCATCTTGCATCGCTTCACGGCGTACATCACGTCACCATATTCCCAACCACTGTCGAGCCTCAGTCCAAGCTGTCATCGACATGTTCAAATGGCGATACTGGAGAGCCGGTGGGAGGCGGACATGCGATACGACCTTTGTGTGAAACTGACCTCACAGCTACTTCGCGCTCATGGCAGGCTTTCTTCTTGACAGTAGCGACATGCCAGTGTTTATTAAGTCTGCGGACTTAACCGAATACCCATCACGCAATACGATCGAATATTACACCTACTGGCTTGTGCAGGATAGCTCAGTACAAGCTATCGCTTTCTCCCGAGTATCCTGAGATGGTGAACAGGTGGTAAAAGAGTAGAGAAAATGGACGAGCTTATGGGTACTTGGACTGCTTCCAGACCATGTGGTTCCTGGTTAAGACTATTGGAAATCTTCCAGCACATCTTCCAACGAGCCTATAGGAGCTAAGCACCGCCGTCCGGATGGCGGCGTTAGGACGACTTGTACATTCTTCATCCAGAGCTTGCTCAGTGACGGTATCGTACCGAACGCATCATGATCGATATTCAGCTTTTCCTCAGAGGGGTGGGCTCGAGAAGAGTACCTGATAGGGCTGTTGACCCCGACAATTAGGCAAGCCTAAGCTTGGCAATGACGTAACGAGCCAATGACATATCTTGCGATCCACTGCATGCACACAACTCGCTACGGAGGTTTTGGGAGGCCTACTTTCTCGGGGTCTCCACATACCCCAGATATATAGACCGTGATGCCGCGCCAGGGGCACCCGAGTTGAGTTTCATGTTCCGATTCCTATGACGCATCATGTTTTGGTTATCTATTCTCGCTGCCCTAGCCATTCGCGCTGACTGCGCATCCGAGACATACGATTATGTTATAGTTGGGGGAGGTCCAGCAGGCCTGCTTGTGGCAAACAGACTATCCGCCGACCCCGATGTTACTGTTGCAGTCATTGAAGCTGGAGATTCCGCATACAACAATCCAAACGTCTCCTACGTGCCAAAGTCGATTTTAGAGTATGGCCTTTTCATAGGCACATCAATTGACTGGAAGTATATGACTGCGCCTCAAAAGTATGCGGGGAACAACAGCTTGAACTACTGGGCAGGGAAGGCGTTGGGAGGTAGCACTACGATCAATGGAATGACATATCTGCGCGCCGAGAAGGACCAGATTGATGCGTGGGAAGAACTGGGAAACGAGGGTTGGAACTGGGATGGTATGCTGGAGTATTTCTTGAAGCAAGAGGGATTCGAAGAGCCAAGTGAGGCATTAAAGAAGAAAGGCGCGATCTACAAAGATGATGCACATGGAAAAGATGGAGAGCTTGCCGTGGGCTTCACCCCTTACCTCATTGGCCAAGGATTCGTCGACATACTTAAAGAGACTTCTGAAGCCCTCGGTCATCCTTACAACACGGATGCGAATGACGGTAACATGCGTGGTTTCAACACCTGGCCTATGACGCTGAACAGTACCGGACCAATAAGGGCAGATGGAGCAAGGTCTTTCTACTTTCCTATCGCATCACGGCCTAATCTCCAGGTCTTTTTCAACACCACGGCTGCACGCATCATCTGGGATGAAGAACAGTCAGCGACGTCTGAAGTGGTTGCTTCAGGTGTTGAGGTGATTGATGCTAAAAACGCCACCCATACCATCAGCGCTTCGAAGGAAGTCGTTGTTGCAGCTGGTTCGATTAGATCACCAGCATTTCTTGAACACTCTGGCGTTGGTAATCCTGCCGTACTTGATCCGCTCGGTATTAAGACAGTCAATCCACTTCACTCTGTTGGATCGAATCTGCCAGATCAACCACAGAATGGGATTGCGTATAACTCGTCCACAAACTGGACGGGTTACCCTACCTTCGTTACATACCCAACAGCTTCCGACCTGTTCGGAGACGAACTACCAGCTCTCGTGGATGAAATCCGGGCCAATCTGAGTGCATATGCAGAAGCAATCGTCGCAGACTACCCGCCCAACACCATATCCGTCGAGACCCAAAAACAGCTCTTAGAGCACCAAGTAGATTTGGTATTTGATCCAGCAAGCACGGTTCCGTTAGCAGAGATCCTATGGGCCCCAACAGACCACCAGATCATCGCACAGCTCTGGAATCTGATACCACTTTCTCGAGGCTCAATACACATCCAGTCGACAGATGCAAACTCGCCGCCAAGTATCGATCCAAATTTTCTGCAGTTGCCCATCGACATGTATGTGCAAGCTGCTGCTGCGATCAGTATACGCAAACATTTCGCAACCTTACCGCTCGCGGAGCACACTATAGGTGAAATCTCGCCCGGTTTCCAAGCAGTACCTGAGCATGCAAGCTGGAGGGATGCAGCATGGGATACTTGGATCAAGAAGTCTTTGGGTGGTAATTCGCATCCCGTGAGTACTTGCGCAATGCTGAGCAAGAACTTGGGTGGTGTGGTAGATATGGAAGGCAAAGTCTATGGAACGCACAACGTCCGGGTCGTCGATGCCAGTGTCTTTCCAACGCAAATCTCGGGGCACCTAAGTGCCAGCGTCTATGCCATTGCCGGAAAGCTCGCCGATGCGATCATCAGGGCGCAGTCAGGTAGATAGACAACGACTTCCATAAAAGCAATGTATCTTTACAGCGCCTGCATACTCCAAGTGGCAGGCGTTATCCGCTCGCGATCGAGTGTGCTGCTGCACCCTACTTTTCTATCTCAGGCAGCCGTGTCGTAGTACTGTTCACCATAGGCAAGGGTTGTGCTGAAGGAGTACTTTTACCAAAAAACGAGCCTACTAGACACACCTGCAATTCTCGCTTTCTGTTACGTGGCTTCATTTTCCGAGCTGCTCACCGTCCAAAGTTCAAGCAACTAGCTTTTTCAGTACATTCAACACGCATTCGTTGACTGAATTCCAAGTTGAGCGTTTACTACCACTGACTGATCGGCGAGTTTCGAGAAATGAGCCCGAATAGGCAATCCGAGCAGATGACGCTAATTGCACTAGGTAACAAGCGGTTAGTATCCTCGAGGATTCAGCCGCATTGGCATAATGATCTACACTGCTTTGAGCTTGATAGTGCTTGATTATGCCCGCTTGCTTATGTGCCTGAGAGGCTGAGTCTCGAGGAATGGGCTCTTTTGGGCTACAGTCAAAGCTTCGAGCATCTGACGATGCACCAAGCTGCGGCTCATCTTGTATTGAGCGTGAGGCTCTGAATACTTATAGTCTATGCTAGACTCTTGAATGGACAGTAGTAACTACGCCATGCAGTCTCAACATAATGATACCATGATGCCATGGGATCCTCCTTCCTACCAAAGCCATTCTTTCGAGAGGCCACACCAAGCACTCGCAGCATACGAAGCCGCATCGCCACCGAACATTGTATCCCAATCCGACGACGAGTTTTTACATCTAGCAACAGATTGGATTCCTGGGGCATCAAGCACAGTTCAGCCAAGAACTCAAATCCTCCAGGTGAGCCATGATGTCAACAGCAATGGCGAACGCAACTTACAGATTCGTGCAGAAACCCGTCGTGATACCGAGGCTCGATGTAAGCGGTTTACTAGGAACTCCGTTCCCATTCATACGAGCGTACAGTTCCGATCTTCGTTCCTTCAACATTCATGAAAAGGATTTTGTCGCATTCCTCGATAATCTCAGTGTCGCCCAGGCCCCACCAGTTCCGCTCCAGGCGCTGGATACAGCAGGCCATGTGGTAGGCATTGTGTACGTTGAGATCTCCTTCGAATCCTATACATACTCTTACAGAACTGCTAGACCGCACCATTGGGCAATGATCGCTGGTACCAGCATGAACATGGTAGCCGGAATCGGAACAGCTGCAACGACAAGAACGCGAACCAGCCGATTTTTGGAGACAGCAAACCGAGAATACTTTGCGCCTCGCGGGCTGAAAGTTTCGATCTACAAGGAAAGACAATTGGCAGAGAGGCTTCACTATGATCTAAACATGCCTCCATTGTCGTGAGTACAAAATTGTCGCGTTTCTTGTCCACTCCTGACTTCGTCAAGACCCCTTGGTAGCAGCTCTTTGCCCCAAACAGCAGGACACCGCCGATTACAAGTGCTCATGCCTCACATAGCACCATTGTCGTTCAATGTATCCCCACCAATGGAGCAACGCAACTCTCTCGATAGATTGGCTGCAAAGCAGATCGAACGTCGTATCAGGAAGAAAGAAGAAGACAGCTACAGCTCCGACTCGAGCATGAGCTCTGTATCTAGTGCTTCTAGCATCAGCTCCACTGAAAATTCCATGTCAAAACCACGCGCTGAGCTCAACAGTAGAGAAAGAAGGAAAGCAGACAAGGCGGAGCGCAAACGAGAAAAGAAGGAGGAGAAGAGAAGGCGTAGAGAAAGAAAGCGCTCCAGAAAGCAACATAGGAGAGACACCAAAGCGCATAGTAAACCAGACAGAAGGATGGAAAAAGACCAAAAGACGGTCGCGAAGATGGAGTATATTGTCGTGGAGTCACTACATGCGTTAGCGTAGTAAATGAGACAGAACTTGCTCGATATGCGTCTGTGATTAGCAAGGTCATAAAGCAGCGTGACTACCTCTTCGTTTGACGCTACTTCATCTCCCGATTTCAAGAAGACTTTTTGCCGATCTCCACAGCCCCTGTTTCCCAGCCGATATGTCGTGCATGACAGATTGTAACCATGCGCCTACTATAGGTTCCTCCTCGCTGAGTCCGTCGTACGCCATACGCAGAGGGAAAAGCAAAGCGAAACTGCCCTGCTCACCCCACATCTCTTGTTGATGGTAGTCAATGCTACGGCATATGGAAAGCGCTGCTGCTGAAATACGCTTTCTTCGGATGTGGTGTTCGAAAGGCGACCCTGAACTAACATGAATGCTATCGGCAAATCGAAAAGCCAATATGGTAGTAGCATTGTACATAGCCATAGCGTTGGCGTGATAGAGGGATTGGTATCGAAAAACAGTAGACCAGGCAGAACGCAAGGTTCCGTACTCATCCTCTATTATTGGTGTTGTTCGGACCGCAGGAATCTCGTCAGGAGTATGAGACGGATCAGATGCGAATCGCTCCCCCCAACTATCCAGACTGGCGACCACTCGCCGAAATTCTTCAGAGAGACTTTGAACTGCAGTCATCCTTGTCTCTTCATCAGGATACGACGATAACTTATCGCGCAGAACGAAAAGTGAAGGGCAGTCTGCGAGAATGTCAAACATAAGCTTGAGCGAGTCAACGCGTTCTGGGTGCAAGCACCATGGATCACGTTTCCACTCAATATTCGACATTATCGTCGGCTTGCGCAAGACAAGTCCAGCAAAGATAAGTGAAGGGCGCGTCCTTTCCAAGATCATAAGGCACGGAAGTGATGCCATGGCTTCTGATCCCCGCATTTCGAACAGCCTTTCCAGTCCTCGAGCATGATTTATCCAACCGTTTTCGCGGTCTGAGACAAGGAACTAGTAGTTGTGAGAAACAGTATACGCTGAGAAACATAGGACGCACCTCGATAAGTGACATGACCATGATCGCTTCAAGCAAATCAAAGGTAGGCGAAGATATAGACTCTTCCAGAGCCGAATGTACGGCACCAAGTGCATCACTGTACCGCTTGAGCCCAAACTGGGTAATGGCATTATCCTGGCGTTTGATACCAAAATACGTGGTAGCAAGCCTAGATGTAGGTGTATGAAGTCATTACATGTCTCATGTGCAGCTTGTAGGTGAAGATGACTTACGCAAGGAATGATTTTGTTGTTATGGTCCCAGGGGCAACGCCCAGGACACCCGAAGTCGGCAGAAAGTGTAAAAGGGTGAATGAAGTGAAAGTTTCATCCTGGGAGAGCGAAAGTCCTGGGTGTATTTTAGGAACAGGCTGCTGTATGTTCGCCGGCGCGGTGGCGATGGTCTCGAGCGCAGAGGAACGCGCAGGATCAGAATCATCAGATTGAGTAGTTATGCCCCGACCATATTGGATGATTGCAATGCCACGGGGGCCACCACACTGTAATCGCGCCTTGATGCATCTTGCGCATTGCGGCTTCGAAAGGTCTTATGACGTCAACACACGCGTTAGGGCTGCAGAGCAGCTGGGGCAGACTTACCGCATTTTACGCGTCGCCTTTTGCAATTATCGCAAGCCTTGGAACGTCCACCCACTCCAACCATGTGCGAGTTACATACCAAGATTGATAATGTGATGAATGCGCGATGTTGGGAGATGACGAGTCCCCCTCAGGATGGTTCGTGCGCAACACTATGCGTGCCCCTCATCCGAAAACGAGGACACCTTTGGAGGCATACATGGCCACTAACGCGTGATCGGTGCAGGTACATCACGATTGGTTTGATGTACTCCTTGGTAATAGAAACGTTAATATTCGCTGCGACTACCTCAAGGCCATAGTATACAGACGCTTCGTCCCACGAAGAGAGCATTGAGAGTTGCTGGTTACTTAATCCAGCCAAAGGTCGTAGAGACAATGTGAACAAGAATGCCAGTTCCTCATCCTACAAAGAGAATCACTGAAGTCGCCAAACGAACTTGCGATATTTGGCACTCTTAAGGACTTCGCCATTCATCAGGAATTTAATTTACCAATATGAACCGCCGTGTCTTATTCACCAACGCATATAAGATACGCAAACAATCATGAAATCACGGAACCGTGATGGGCACAAAATGAACAGTAATCCTTATACATTCAAAAAAATGCCATCTATATCTATCGACCATCGGGCCAAAAATCTGTCAACCAAGTGACGATGCGTGTAAAAAACGCTGATGCCATATATAGTTCCCAAAGCGCCAAGTAAATGTCCAGCAAATGCCAATGATCCCTACGATGAAGCCCAGCAGACTCTTGAAGTCTGGTAACAGAAAGAAAAACAGGAAGAGGTATCAGTAGAGAAAGCAAAACGTGAGGCAGGTTGAGCTCCGGCCATGCTTTTGGTATGAAAGAAGTCGCAATAGAATAGCGCTCGCCCCCCTTCTATACACCGCAGAAATGTCGGTGTTCAGATATACTCGTGTCAACACGCAGTTTGATGATCATTGGTCGTGTGAGACCTTGCGTTGCGTTTCGTCGTCTCGCTCAAGGCTTTTCCTTGTACTTGGCCATCCTCTTTACAGGATGAAGTAGCATACCCGGTATGCACATTCTCTTCTGTTCCAGCTCGCCGTCAGAGCCTGGTCCACCATCGATCTTTTCTGACTCTCCCCAATTTTGCTGCACGATAGGCCAGTTGAGCCATCTCCGGTATAGGTTGCGAGGGAAGCGCGATGCGTAATACCAACTCCAGCCTTGGAAGTTGAACTCACGGTCATGGTTGTATGGCGAGTCAGCTTCTTCGGTCCAGGCGCCCTGGCGAGGTTCCAATGCTTCGCCTGTATCCTCGTCTACGGTCGATGCGGTATCGAAGATGGCTTCAGTGTAAGCAGCGGGCCAGTGGCGGTCGTTGAAGATTGGGTGAGGTGCATACACCGCCTTGAGACCATGTTGGAGTGCGACTGTGGAGGGCCACATCTCGGCTTGCATGCTGCGTCCAACCAAGTTCTCCTCGTGCATAGCCTGTAGCATCTTCTTACTGAACCGTACAACAGTGTTGATGAAAGTTCGGCGATCAATCTGCTCGAAGACGGGATGCGTGAACCAATCAGCTTGACCATCTTCCGGAGTGAAGATTGGTCGGATGTGTGGCAGGTAGTTCCAGATCTTGTCCTTGTAAGACCAGGTCGTGTTCCTTGGATCCCACATCGGAAGAAGGGTGATGAAGTCTGCAGGCTCAGCAACACCCCATTCAAAGTTGTCTTCCTCCATGGTCGTTGGTGGTGTAGGACCCAGTGGCTTCTGTGGTGGTATGGCAAGTTTCCATGGGCGCGGTCCCCAAACAGGAGGTGGGATGAGCGAGTTTGCGGATGCATTTAGGACATCCTTGTGGGTCTGCTCGACGAATGACTGGTAATCGCCATGTACACTCGGAAGATAGTAGCGTTTGTTGCGCTCCCACAATAGCTTCCTAGGTTGCTTGTCCGCAAACTCGCTAATCTTCTCGAAGAAATGGTAATGATGTCCAGTGTACCTCGCGTCTGTTTCCCAGTTCCAGACATAATCAAACTCGGGATGGGTAAGACTGAACCATTGCAGACACATGAATTGTTGCCAGTAGACCTGCCAGTCCATAACTTTGGGATACCATTTCGGAAAGATGGACTCTGACCATAGAATAGCGATATCGCGTAGTTCCTCGGGTACGTTCTCTTTTAGGATGCGGTCATACTCATACTGGCTGTCGAAAATGGGCGCATCTCTGTCCTTTACATGGACGTAAAGGTAGACTTGGTATTCACCGCCGGATTGAAGAGAGAGCTCAGAGACCATCGCGCGAATAGCAGTAATGTCGTTCTCCTCATAGTTGTAACCGGTCCAAGCACGGATGAGGATGGCGGTGCGGTGGTGGTACTTCTTCTCGCCCTCGTCGCGGTTCTCCAAGTTGCTTCGGCTCGTGTCTGTGGGAATTGCAAACGCTGATGATGCCACCGCGGGTTCGGGGAGAACGGTGCTGGGAATCTTCACGATTGGCGATCGAGCCTTTGGTCGGTAACGCTCCTTGTTGCGCTCGAGACAATCGTCCTGGAGCGCACCCCAATTTACTTGAGGCCATTCTGGGACTGTTTCTGGTGCCTTCCAGTCCTTGACCTCCTCTGGAAACTCATCGTCGCCATAACCGTACGGGCCGTATCGCGAGTATCGGTCGAAGCAGACATCATCGTCCAATCCAATGACATCATATCCACCAGCGTACACCGGAGGGAAATCTTCGGGGATGCCCTTATAAACCTGAACCTCATCGTCGGTGCTCTCATTGAGCATCCTGCCTCGTGGACCCAGACAAGCCACATGTTCACCGTGCCATTTCTTTTTCCAGTCCGGGGTATTGTACTTGGGGAACGGTTTGTATGCGATCGGATCAGAGGCAATCGTGTCGTTGAGCTTGTTATGGCTAGACTCGTAGATGCGGTAATCCCTACACATGGTTAGAAACATCAATGTCGTGCGCGCAAGATACGAGAACTCACAAGTCGAATTGCTCCCATCGGTTGGGGTCGTACTTCTTGTCGACGTAGTCGTTAAAAGGCGGCCAATGACCGTTCCAGCTGGGTCGCGGCCAATCCAGCATCTTCGTCATGTACTCCTTCCAGTTGGTCGGTTTCGGGGTGGGAGGGATGAAGGAGCCGGTCCTCGATGGCGCCGTCACCCATGGTGGGTAGGACTTTGTGGGCTTTGTCGCGTCGACCTCAGGCTCGCGCGTAGTCTCCATTGGCGGCGGAATGACTTGTGCTGCGCCAGTTGCCAATTGCGCATCAGTGGTGCTAGGCTTCGCGCCAGGCACAGGCACGGCATGACCCCATGCATCCTCGGGTTGTGGTTGCGACTCGGCCAGGCCTTCGTTCAGGAGCTCCTGTTCCTGTGGTCTCCTCCCCGAATTGAAGAGCGGCATGCGCTCGTAAACCTGGTCTTGCGCCCATGGACTCTGATGCAATACGGCGAAGATGAAAACCAATGCTACAAAAGAGAGTATCGCAAATCTGCGAGGTGATCGGACAAACATGATGTCGATGTTGTTCGTATTCGTATCGTTTAGTGGTGCACACTAACCTTATGCTGGTATGGTACCTAGTGTACTGGGGGTAGTCGTATCTTTACCGATAGTGTAAAAGCTGCATCGCTTGAAGGTTGCTAGAGTGTAGCGCGAATGAAGGACTGGCGACGGATGGCGAAGAGGAGTGTTGAAAGGGTAAAGGTGGTAAGGACCGTGGTGCTTAAGGATGGCGGTGATGATCTGGGTGAAGGCGCCGCCGAGCAATGCTAGCTTAGATGCAAAGGAAAGGAAGGCGGGGCCGGCTTGATTGAAGAAGGCAAGAGCGATGATCAATCTGTCTATCTTCGACGGTGGTTCCTGCCGCACGTGGATCGATTGGGTAGAGGCCAGCGCAAGACTGAAAAGAGCGTACGATTTGGATCGAGGAGAGCAAGCATCAAGAGAAAAAAACAGACGATGATTAGACGGAAATGACGATACCAAGAGCGCGGGACAAGACAACTCGACAGGGTACGAAATTGCACGAGCAGAAGAAGCGTCGAACACTCTCAAACGGCAGTACGCGGCCAGAGCCTCGTCGATCTGGGTATCCCCATCGGTTTTGACACCAGCACACCTTACCCCCAACTCCCGCACCGCCTCCCGCTCCGTGCTGCAAGGTACTCCAGGGGAGTGCTGACGCGTTGCACGCCTGTTGATCCTCTAGCGACGAGTAGTGGTTGCGTCCTAGTGGTGCCATGTCTTCCTTCACATCGGTGCTTGCGCGTTTCGCAAAATCCTCCGAGCGGCAGAGCCGTCGCACCATGCCCGCGACTCATCTATCCGAAGGGAAGGACGGAACTAATCCCAACGACTGATATGGCGACTTGTTCACTTGACCTTGCACCTTTGCAGATATTTGGGGGCGCACACAAATAACGCGACTCACACAAACCATCATAGGCTTCGGCGCGATATTGTTAGCTCCGGTCGCTGTTGCATCGTCGTTGGCGGTATAATTAAAGATAAGAAGGGCGTCTATTACCCAAGCGAAACGGAACGATTCTGAGGTCGTCATCTTATTCAGCCGATCCAACGGACATGCGCACCATCAGTCCCACAGTAAACCCTGCATCGATGGGCAGTCAACCTGAGCAATGAACAGATAACGTAGAATGAGGAAACTCCTTCTCGGCCCTTTTGTCCAGACAAATTACGGATTTGCAAACACAATACTAAACGTTCCGCCAATCGTGAGGCGACCGCCAAACAGACGGGCTGCAGTGCGACGACGCGCACACTTGTCGAGTTCATGCAATGCAATGCACCATGCCAGATAACAACGGGTAACACATTTGGCAGGTTGTGCAACTTGTGCATCCTGCAGGATCGATATTGTCATGAATGCTATCCAGCTATCGTTCCCAAGTCTATCATGCATTTTGCCATAACGCCTTCTGCATCTGCGTGCAATGATATTGTCATGATCAGCGTAACCTTTCACCCTCTGAATCTTCCATTATCCGCACCCCGCACCATCTGCGATGAACGGCAATTCTGGACTCGAGGGCGCACCGACGTAAAGCACGTCTTCACTTCCACTTCTGCACTACTACACCACCACGTTTGAACTCTGAAATATCGCCTAGAACCTGGGCCTTGTCCGTCAATTCCTTGCTGGGGAACGTGGTCATGAGCGCCCACTCGCGATCCTGACTGGCGGGGCTAGCCCTGGTGACAAAGTCGTAGACGTCGCCAATAGTGTGTGTCGTGTTGAAGCGCGACGACAGCCGTGTACCGTCACCGAGGCGAATCTGGAGCGCAAGGGTAGGAGCAGATGAGTCGACGTCGACGGTAGGTTGCGCAGAAGCCCCTGGGGTCGAGGCTGCCGTGCTACTTGAAGCAGTAGCCGGCATGGGAGCAGCCGCTGAGCTTGCACCCGGGGTGGGGCTACCCAGACGGTTTCCGCTACCCGAGAAGGGAACGTACTTCTTCTTTGGCTTCTTGTAGTCTTCGTCCTTGTGCGCGTGCACCTCGACATCCACCTCCTGGCCATGTTCTACATTTAGGATATGTAGTGGAGCGTGACCTGTGTTGATCATCTCCAGTGTGCGTGCGTTTGCGGGATCATCGTAGCGGAACAGGTCGCCGTCGTCGACTGAGAAGCCGTCACGCCAGAGGTGAAGCTCGCGGTGGGCGCGCGGGGGCGGTGCGGGGATATTGGCCGTGGGGTCTGGGATGGTCCGGGAAGGAGCATCGTCGCCTCCGAGGGTCGTACCTGCGCCACGGAAATGAGACGAGCTAGCTGGTTGCTCGTCGTCACCGCCTGGACGGGGAGCGTTCCTACGTCTGTTAGTTGGAGTGGCGCGAACAACGCTTGACCAACTTACTGTCGTGCCCGCTTCAAGATGTTGTTGATCTGGTCGCGCGGATTCGACTGGTTGGGGTTCTGGACAGCCAGGCCAGACTTCTCACCACCGGCAAAGAAGTCCTGGTTCTCGTCGTCGGCGTGGTCATCATCGTCGTCGTCATCGTGGGCGTGTCCGTGTCCGCCACCGCCCGATGCCTGCAGGTCCCTCAGCGTGCGAGCACCTGCCACACCTCTCTGTGTAGGCTGTCCACGAGCAGCAGCAGGCTGCGCTGATGATGAAGATGCCGCTGGCGCCGGCGAGGGTACATATGCGCCCCCGAGAGTGCGTCCACCACCAGCTCCGGTGGGCGGAGGGTTCTGGGTAGGGTCTGTGTTTGGCTCGTCGCCGGCCATGTCGACGTCTGGTTCGGAAGTTCCTTCTTGTTGCTCCTGAGCCTCGTCAAAGAAGAGCGATGCAGCGAGGGTGAGATCTCCGTTGGAAGCGTTCAGGTAGCGTTCAGCCTATTGTCCGTGTTAGTGAGCAGGTCCAATAGCTTCGATGACCTTCTATCAACCTACTGTTGCAGGATCGAGGCCAGTAAGGCTAGCAAGCTGGGCGATCAGAGCGTCGTTGTCGGGTGCAGCTTCAGACATTACAGGTGGATGACGCTACAGTTGAAGATGAGAGTGTTGTTGGGGTTGGTGTAGCTCGCACGCGTTGACTGGTTGGGGTGGGGTCCATGTAAACTGTCAGCGCGGCGAGCTTTGTTAGGTAGAGGCGGTAGCTGGTGACGTCGCTTGCTCTTGCTTCCCTCCTTCACTACGTATCGCAAACCTCTTTCTGAATATGCACTGTCTAACCAGGGAACAAAACGATTGATCAATTCAAGTCCAGGATGCACTTGAATTCCAAGATTCACCAGCCAGATCCCGTTGCATAGACAATGCAGCAGCTTCCGGCATGCATCCATGTTCCTAGATAATGCTTGGCAAGACTGGGATTAATGTGAGCCTCATCAACACCGACGAGCGTCTACCTCGGGAGTGTCGCGCGATTTCACCCACGCGCCCTAGCGGACTGCATCTGGCCCCGTAGACGACAATCCGAGTCAATCGAGCAGAGTTGACCTCATACGTTACCATCCTCTAGCTCAAGCCAGACCCGCGCCGTCTCCGCATCACCTCCGCGTGGGGCT
>Ga0058698_10000373_pt1 | contig 25748 bp, 26 predicted proteins | sample AgamicAsSfe_FD_67288 | JGI IMG/M metagenome (GOLD analysis project Ga0058698, IMG submission 67288) | Agave microbial communities from Guanajuato, Mexico - As.Sf.e | ecosystem: Host-associated > Plants > Phyllosphere > Phylloplane/Leaf | place: Guanajuato, Mexico | collected 2012-05-30
TCGCCAGATATGCTTGCGAGTATAGCCAGGAGGACCACGAGAACCATGAAATACGCTCCAACATATCATCTGAGCTTCTCCATGTTAACAGCATCGGCATACCCCTCATCTTGGGATATCGAAGAAGCTGCCCTGAAGACACTCGCGCCACTACTAAGTGCTCTTTCTCGTGTCAGCAACTTCACGGTTGATACTCAGATTCTGACCTATGCCGTACTGCCACCCACCGTGCAACCACAGTACTCGAACGTCGAAGAAGCATGGACATTACGTCCAGAAGATTTGGGAGGCTTTATAAATGCGGCTGAATGGCCTCTGAGCCCGAGTATAGGAGCAGGGCCTACGATCAACTTCATCCTCTACGTTGCTTCACCAGATCAGTCGCCACTTCGGGTTAATGGGAGTATTACAAATAGCTGGATTGTGCCACAATGGGGAGGTGTGGGTATCTTCAATCCTGCCATTCCTCAAAACACTGGATCACTGCGCGCTGCCGACCTTGAGCCGGCGCTGCTCAACTTCTCTACACAACTGCTGTCACTACTAGGTGTACCGACAACGCCTCTGAACTCGTTGTCTCTGCGGCTAGCGACAGTCACGCGCCTCCGTGCTGCTTCTTTACTGCTTTCAGCCTCATCTACCCTAGGTTCACTTGCACGACTAGCCGCTACTCTGTCCTCTATACCGATTCCGCAAACAGTCGCGACTTCTGTCGACTCCACGATCTCGCATCTCAATGCTGCTTGTACCGCACTTCGAGCCGGTGAGTTCCAGATCGCGCTGGAACATGCGAGAATTGCCGACATTGAAGCGGAAAAGGCATTCTTCGAGCGGAGTATGGTTGGGCAGGTCTACTTCCCAGATGAGCACAAAGTAGCCGTTTATCTACCTCTGATGGGGCCAATGGCCGTGCCGCTGGTTATGAGCGCACTGAAAGAGCTGGTGCCACTTATCAGGAAGCTGAAGAAGAGTTAGTCAGTATGTTGCAACGAAATTTCGAAATTTCGAAACATCTGAAACAATGCCCTCGGCTTCAGCTCCGCTTTCCCCGCTCTTCCCCCGCAAGTTACGTGCGTCACAGCTGCAGCAGCTACAACAGCTTGTGCACACATCGCTTATAAGCAGCTTCCAATGCTCTCGATCTGAATGTCCCTTTGGTGACCTCTCAGCCCTGCCTCATTTCCTGCCCGAAGATGACAGACTCTAAAACCAAATCCACCCTCCAAAAAGCCGAGGAACGTCTCTCCTCCCTCGCCTCAACCCTTACGCACTCCGCCTCCTCCACCGCCTCTTCCCTCACCTCCTCCGCCGCAAAGACCGCCTCCACGATAGCAGGCAGCGCCGGGTCCACGCATGTCTTTCCCGCTTTCGACGACCTCCCTCACATTCCCGGCCAACCTCAAGGCTGCATGTGGGGCTACTGGGACAATGGTCCTATCAAAGACGAAATTGGCACACTTAACCTGCTCGCGCCCATGGTCGTGAAGCAAGCGAGCGCGGAGATCAAGACGGGTGAGCATGTCCAACTGGATTGGGGTTTGGAGAATGTGGAGTTTCCGAGTTTTGGGCGGAGGGTGTTTGAGAATAAGGTTATCGGGAAACTAGAGACGGAGGAGGCGGGAGAGGATGGCGATGGGAAGAGGAAGGTCGTGGGAGGGGCTTGTGTATTTGACAATGAGTTGCATTTTAACACGCAGAGTGGGAGTCAGTGGGATGGGCACAAACATGTCAGTACCGAATCGCTGCCGAAGTGTCATGTCCAATCGAGCTAATCCGAAAAACGCCAGTTCGGCCACCAAGCGAGCGGAATGTTCTACAACGGCGTCTCCTATGATGAAGCAGAGGCGACACCTCGGAACGGCATGCACAGTAAGCCCCTCATCTTCTTTCATCCAAAGCCCAACCTACAAACCCCAATTAACACATCCTCTCACCAGACTGGTGTGCCCGCGGCGGCATCGTCTCCCGCGCCATCCTATGCGACTGGCTCCGCTGGCACGAAGCCACCCAACCCAATCCACCACCCTCCCCCATCACCCGCGCAGAAATCCCAATTTCAGAGATCATCGCCACGCTCGCGTATCAGCACACCGTTCCCCGCCCTGGCGATATCCTCATCATTCGTACGGGCTTCGTGCGCTGGCACAACTTCGCCACTTCGGAGGTACGTGCCGCCATGCAAGCTGAGGGCGCCAAGGCAGGATCACCACAGTTCCTGGGTCTGAAGGCGGACGAGGAAACGGTGAGATGGCTGTATGACAGACACTTTGCCGCTGTGGCGGGAGATGCGGTGACGCTGGAGGCGTGGCCACCGGTCACTAGTAAGAGGAGAGGGACGAGCGAGGCGAGTGCGTCGGTGTTGGGGGCTGCGCAGGGTGATTCGGAGGAGAAGACGTGGTGCTTGCATGAGTGGCTGTTGACGCAGTGGGGGACGCCGATTGGGGAGATGTGGGATTTGGAAACGCTGAGCAAGGTTTGTGAGAAGGAGGGGAGGTGGTCGTTTTTCTTGACGAGTGCGCCGTTGAACGTGAGGGGTGGAGTAGGCAGTCCGCCAGGTGCTATTGCTGTGTTTTAGTGATGCTTGTGGACGGAAGGTGGAGTATGGCAAAGAGACTGCGAAGGCAGGATGTTTGTGGTTCGAGCTGATAGGGTTGATGATGGATGGAACGTGTAATGTGTAATGTGTATGATGGCATGACAATGACTTTGGATGAATTGAAATTTCATGTCTGCGACCTGATGTTATAATTTGTCGGGATGAATTTGATCTCCTATGGAATGACCTTGCTGTTAGAAGTACTGCTACGTCACTCAGCTGGAATCTGTCTCTCCCAGTCCAGGTCTTGCCATTCCTCCGAATTTCTCATCTATGCCAGTCCGTTCTCAGGAGCGTGTTTACCAAGTCTGCCAGTGCGCGCGCGACTTTCGAGACCAACGCTAGCTGATTCGCCATGAACGAGATCTGTGTGTCGATAGCACACACATCAAACTTGAGGGCCTCATCATAGAAGCATGACGCTACCGGAAAGCTACCATGCTCATAGACCTGATTGTCGTCATACAAGTGTGGCAGTAACGCTGACGGTCGTGAGAAAAGCGGCTCCCTTGCGACCAGACCAGTAGATCGTGGAATGTCGATGATGGTGACGCCAGCTTTGACAAGCGCTTTGAAAAACGAATCTCGGTTGACACGACCTGGAGCCAGGTTTCCTTTGTACCGTGCAACGTAAGCGTACCACGCAGGCTGGACGTCCAATCGAAGAGTAGGCACTTCCAGGAAAGGGATGTCCGCTAGGCACTGAGTGATCATCCCTGCGACAGTTCTCTTGACACTGAGAAAACTGCCAAGATGGTCGACCTGCTGTAGCGCAATAGCATTAGCCAGTGGATGTGAACGGTGCTTGAAGCCGACGCCAGTGCCAGCGAAGGAACGGAGGTCGAACGTTGGCGAGAGTTCTTTGAAACACCGCTTGTTGTAATGTCCGTTCAAAAGTGCCATGTCGAAAACGTCCTTGTGACGAGTGAGCAGTATCCCTCCTTCACCGCCAGGGATGATCTTGGGCCCCTGTAACGACCATGCTGCGCCATCACCAAAGGTTCCCACCAGCTGTCCATTGATCGTCGCTCCGTGAGCATGAGAACAGTCCTCGAATAACATGACTCTAGGGGTACGGCGCACAATCTCGAGTATGGCTGCCATGTCACAAGGAGTACCCCACATGTGAGTCACAATCACAGCCTTTGTTCTTACGGTGATGAGTACTTCGAGCTTCCTTGGATCAATGTTGCCGGTCTCATCGCAGTCGCAGAATACCGGGGACACGCCGTACTGCATTGCAGGAGAACAAGTCGCGTGGAAAGTGTAGACTGGAAATATGACCTCAACAGAGAGTTAGTGAAGGGCTACAGTATGGAAAACGATAGCAGGGTGACTTACCTCGTCCCCGCGCTTCAGGCGAGCGCTGGCAAACAGGCCGTGCAAAGCATTTGTGCCCGAGTTATGGAGCAAAGCATGCCACTCCGGCTGTCCGTGAACTGATTTCCACCTCTCCTCCAGTTGTCCGACAATGCCATCATTGGAGTATACGGAGATGGTCTTTTGAAGCTGTTCCACGACAGCATTTTGAGTTGCTGCAGTGATGACGGGCCATTGCGTGATCGAGGGTGAAGCATCCCGTGAAGCATAGATTCTCGAAATAAGACCAGTCACAGTCCGATCTTGTTCGAGGTACTTTTCGTAGTCGACTTCCCCACCATGTCCTTGAAGGAGATCGTTGGAAGATTTGAACATGCTCAGCATATCATCCCTCGATTCAGACTCGAAGGATATTCTTGCCGCACCACGCTCATCGAAGAATTGCAGAATTGCGTCGTCGTCCTCGACTGTCAGAGTACCATGTCTACCTCGAAAAGTGCATCTATTTGCTTTGCTCTTTCCAACACGAGAAATCGTGGCATATACGATCACCGGCTGGAGGCTTCCTTCGCTGGCGGTATTGCGAAGTGTAAGGTAGCAAGTATCTTCACAGTCATAGCCACCCTTAGGATGAGTTATCAATGGCTCGAACTGCAGAATCTCAGACCGCTCATTGATAAGGTTGAACTCAATCAGATTGTCCAAGGTATGCCAGCCAAGATCACCTAAGACGCCTCCACCAGCAGAGGCTTTACAGGCTCGCCAGCCATAGCCTAGGTCGGACACTGCGAGGGTGCGAGTCAGATCGACCTGGTAAATTTGACCAATTGACGGGAGTAGTGCCTTGGTCTTGGTCATCCTCCGGCCATATCGTGTCTGGCTTGCGGTAAAGAGTCGAACATTACGCTTTAATGCCAGGCCTTGGAAATGTTCGAGTTGCTGAGGTGTAGTCGCAGCTGGCTTTTCATTTATCACGCTGATGTTCCTTGTTAATAGCCGTGGCAAGACTTCCTAGAGTGCTCCTGGTGGCACCGCAACATAAGCGCAAATTGGTGTCATCAGAAGCCGATCAGCATCGAGTTCATCAAGGAAAGTGGATAATGAGGCAAAGCATTGTATAGAAGGGAAAGTGTCTTTGAAGGTGTCCACAGCATCTCCATCTTCGTCACAAGCAGCGACAATTGTCCAACACGGTAAGTTGCAAAGGATAGGTACGGCGTGAGTCGTTGCTCGCTTTCCTAAACCTATAAGGATGATAGGTATAGGCACTCCAGATATATGCTCAAGTGGCGATAGCATATCTGACGTCAACAGGCCGTCTTAGAGATGTGATGCAGCTGTCCGGCGGTAGCCAGCGATTGGAATACTGTGCTATTTATGCATTCATGACCGTGCTGCACATACTGGGAGGTGGAGTTGGCAGAATGTATTGAGGTGTTGGCATGCAGCAATGAAATGACGCATCATGGTAGGTTACACAAGAGATAAGAGCAGTCTAGGGTCTTTCGGCCGTCAACTTAGGCGCAAGTGCGGTGGAGAGTATGAATTCAGGTAGTAGATGACATAGATTCTGCTCATGTCAACTCATCAGCTAAGGTACCATGCATGCACGACCGCCTCCATAGATCGCGAAGTGAATCGACACACGCTGCCTCCCCATGATAGCAGCGTATAACTTCCTGATCAGTGCACCCAGATTGCCAGGCGTACTGACAGCCAGCCATTCACAACACCAGCGATGCTGCCAGCGTGCCATAGTCCTCATGCGCTAGGTGTAACCAGGCAATATTGCACAGCTAGTTCAAGTTCTCCTGCGCCCAATTCAGAGCATTCCCGGTGCACTGACGCATCAGCTCTGTCATCTGCATCGTCTTCATCTCATCCACCGTGGCCCACTTCCACTCTGAGTGCTCTTTCTCGTTGAGAGTGATCGGGTCGGATGACGCCTCGATCGCGAAGTTAAGTTGGCAGGCTGTCTTGGAGACGTGAACCTCCTTCCCATCGTTGAGGATGGTTCTCTCCGTCGTGTAGGTGATCTCGGGAAGCTGCGCTAAGACACGGACCATGGTGAGACCAGTCTCCTCGAAGAGCTCACGCTCAAGAGCTTCGGCGATTGTTTCACCGTCGTCAACCTTGCCACCAGGCATTTCGAAGCAGTTCGGATAGTAGTCTTCATTCGCAGCGCGTCTGACTACGAGGAGGCGAGTGTCGCTAGGAGTCGAGGCTTTGTTGAAGATGGCCGCCCCGATGACAAGCTTGTCGAATTGAAGGCCTGCAGACGCGCGAAGCTGCAGCCAATGAGAACGTGTTTGTGACTTGACGTCGACACAGGCAGATGTGGTGGTGGTAGTATTAGCAGCACTCATTTTGGGTTTTGGCAGTGTGTCGTCGAGTGTGTCGTCGAATGTGTCGTCGAGTGTGTCGTCGAGTGTGTCGTCGAGTGTGTCGTCGAGTGTGTCGTCGAGTGTGTCGTTAGTGAAGGTGTGAAGGTTTGGAATTAGACTCTTCCGTCCTGCGAAGTGCCTCCATAAGGAGATCTCCGGATCCTGCCACGAGCCAATAGCCACACCTTGAAAAGGTATCACACTCATGTGCGGACCGTAATGTGACTCATGATCGGCCCTCTCGACGTGGTGGAGGGCATCATGATACTATAGTGAGCCGAGCCGAGTAGTTCACATATTGGCTTTCATTGCGATCTAGGCTGCAGGCTCACCACGCAACACAACGTCTACATAATCTAGCGTGGTTCTTCCTCCTTCACCGAGCTCAATACGCGCGGGATTGCTCAAGTCAGTACGGCACGCAAGCGACCTCTATCTGAAACTATCTCACCTTGCCGCTTGAGCTGAATCTGGAGGTGTATTGTGGGTCACGAAAAGGCGGGCCAGCTGCGCGCCGGGCTTTGCACCGAGCATGACGATCGCAAAACATCGGGGTGACGATGAGGTCGCATTAGATGCATTGGACTAACTAGATCGCAAGTCCGCATGCCGCCGCTGCGAAGTCTCCTTCCTCCTCTTCACCCCTCATCTTTCGCATCATCGGCATCGAAAGCACGCTCCACGCACCCAGCATCGTACCCGAAGCCTCAGTACAGCAATCCCTTGGCTATTCGCCGATCTAGCTTGGCCACTGCATCTGCCCACACCAAGCTTCCTCCTGGTCGTGCGAGGTCTTCCAGCCATAGCAAGACACTGTTCGAACCTGTACGGCAGCTTTCAAACACTTTTCGGCGCTCATTCAGTACGACGTCAGCTCACAACACGCTCACAACCTCCCAAACCATGCCTCCATTCGTAGGAGCCATCGACCAAGGCACCACCAGCTCGCGATTCATCATCTTCGACAATCAAGGCTCGCCTGTCGCACAACATCAGATCGAGTTTAACCAGATATATCCAAAGCCTGGGTGAGTCTCGACATCCCAAAGAAAACACTCCGGAGACTGATCTATGAACAGCTGGCATGAACATGACCCGCACGAGCTACTATCCTCAGTTGAGACATGTATCGAGGAAGCTGTAAAGAAGTTTGAGGAACAAGGACACAAGAGGTCGGACATTCAAGCAGTAGGGTTGACAAATCAGCGCGAGACTACCTTGGTCTGGGATTCTGAGACTGGTGAACCACTGTTCAATGCCATTGCGTGGCCAGACACCCGAACAGCCTCACTGGTGCGGGAACTGAAGAAGCGCGATGGTGCAGATAAGCTTCAAGACATCTGCGGTCTTCCTATCAGCACATACCCGTCCTCTGTCAAGCTCATGTGGCTGATGCAGAATGTCGATAAAGTGAAGGAAGCATATAAGGCAGGGCGGCTCGCATTTGGTACGCCAGATACATGGCTACTACGGAAGCTCACTGGTGATTCCGAGGGTGTCTTCGTTTCTGACTCTACAAACGCTTCTCGGACAATGTTCATGGATCTCAAGACTCTCGATTACGACCAGAAAGTCCTCGACTTCTTCGGACTCGACCGAAAGAAACTACACCTCCCAAAGATCGTACCGTCGTCGTCAAAGACAGCCTATGGCCAGATCGCGTCAGGTGCGCTAAAAGGCGTCAAGATAACTGGCTGTCTTGGAGATCAGTCTGCAGCACTCGTGGGGCAACAAGGATTCAGCCCCGGGGCAGCGAAGAACACTTATGGCACTGGTTGCTTCCTGCTTTACAACGTGGGTGAGAAGCCCGTCATTTCCAAGAATGGTCTCCTCGGCACCGTTGGGTACGACTTTCGGGAGTTTGAGAACACACCACCTGTGTATGCGCTCGAAGGTAGCATTGCCGTCGCTGGTTCAGCTGTGAAGTTCTTGACCAACAATCTGGGTCTTGCCACCACTGTAAGTTCTTCCCGCCCGATTCCGCCGTCGCCTTAAAGTCCTCTCATCCCTGCGCATCAAGAGAACTCTTGTCTGGGCTTCATCACAGATCCCTCGCTGACCCGCTTTCCAGTCCGAAGGCATAACCGACTTAGCCGCCTCCGTCCCCAATAACGGCGGCTGTGTCTTTGTAACGGCCTTTTCCGGCTTGTTTGCCCCCTACTGGATCGACGACGCCAAAGGCACCATCTTCGGCGTGACGCAATTCACCCAAAAAGGGCACCTGGCCCGCGCCACCCTCGAAGCAACCTGTTTCCAAACCAAAGCCATTCTCGACGCCATGGAAAAGGATTCTGGGGCTCCTCTGGCTCAATTAGCTGTTGATGGCGGAATGTCGAATTCCGATCTGTGCATGCAGACGCAGGCGAACATCATTGATATTCCGGTTGATCGGCCGGCGATGAGGGAGACGACCGCACTGGGCGCAGCGATGGCGGCTGGACTGGCAGTGGGGACATGGAAAAGTTTTGACGAGTTGAAGAGTTTGAATAGGGACGGAAGGACACTGTTTAAGCCGGATGTGAGTAAGAAGCATAGTAAAAATATGTATAGAATATGGGCGAAAGCGGTGGAGATGACAAGGGGCTGGGTAGATGAGGAAGAGATTGTGGAGACGGATGAGAATTTGGAGGCGCAGGCGAACGAAGGGACGAAGTGAGGAAGCGGTCGTGGTGCCGCGTATAGAGGCGTGAATCTGTAACGAGCGTAGATATGTATATATGAATGTGAGAGACCGAACCAGGACATATGACTCTGAGCAGAAAGTACCACGGGGCCCTTCCAGAGGCTCTCCTAGACTGTTGTCCAATGTGAAGGCTCACGCCGTAGTTTCTCATCAAAGGACGTGCTTTGAATGAGGATGGAACCACTTTGTTGCAGCCCCACAATTGGATGGCAGGGAAACCGCCTCCCCCATTTTCAACTGCAAGCCGCTTTCCCTGTGCATTGTGACCACCATGCTTTTAGATCGTGCTTGCTCGCTGTGTTCGTGCTTGACCATCCTGGAGAGAAGCTGCGCTACGCGTGTGTGAAGACATTCTGTGAACTTGTTTACTGCATAGTCACCACCTCATCCGTTCCGCGGTCTCACATATTCACGCAATATCACCTATACCAGACATCCAAACATATTGCGGACAATCAAATCTGCTTTGATCACAAACGACCAGAGATTCTTACAGCGACGAAGCGAAACTACCTCTGATCACATCCACCCCTCACCTTCGCCACGATGCTCGCCGGGCTCTTCTTCATGGTCTTCCGCTTCCTCGAGCTATGCTTCCTCATACCGGTCTTGGGCATGCTATCGTCCATCGTCCATGGCTACGTTAGCAACAATGAGCTCGCACCAAGCTTTGTTCTCGTCCTCTTCATCGTCGTCGTCATCGCAAGCGTCTGGGCTTTGCTATCCGCTGTTTTCTACATAATCACAAAACATCATGGATACTTCATCGCATTGATCGACCTCTTGATCTTTGGCAGTCTGATCGGAGGGGTTGTCGTGCTAGGAGTCGTCAATCATCTGGACTGTAAAGATCCGAATCTCAGGAATCCAGCCTACTTGCTAAGCGGACCTTTCCTCTATCAATTTGGCAATTTCTGCAATCTGCTCAAAGCTAGCTTTGCCCTGGGGATACTCCTCATCATCCTGTTCTTCTTTACAACGGTATGCAAGTGCCGGAACAGATCACGCTCTTTGCAACCACTAATAAATCTCGTAGCTCATTGCGCTGTGGGTACATCATCACCATCGATACGACAACAGAGGACCCAATGATGACCGCACCGAGGTTTACGAAAAGCAAAGACGACACCACTCTTCCTCGAATCGAAGCGCCTCCAGATCGCGAAATGGCAGTCGAAGCAGGAATCCCGAAAGTCGCAACAATCGTGATGGTCGTGGGAATTATCGCAGGGGCGACTCACAGGACAGACAGAGTGGGATAAGATCTATCCAGGATTATAATGGTCCTAGAGGGTGATGCTGAAGTGCTTGTTCAATGAAATTGTCGCGAATTCATACTGTAGCATGTTAAGACATTGGATTCGGAAGCCAGCGAGACGCTTGCTGTTGACCTATACTGTTACTTCTCCTTGACTCTAAAAACTCCCATCTGCAGTTTATTGCCTACGCTGCATGGCTCTATTCGATACGAGTGGCGAAAGTCCGCGAGTCATACACATTCATGTCAGCAGATCACGCATGCCGTTTCTGGAGTCTTCTCTTATCGCCTCGTTCCCCGCGTTTCCGAAGCGTCATCTACTGAACCGCGCCTCCTTCTCGTCTATCACCTCATCTCATCTTCACATCTCACCTGCCACACTCTTAACACTCTTCCACCCACACACACGGTCCTACACCAAAACCACACATAGTACTATCAACACCACACTCTTCAGATACATACAGTCACAAACGCAATCATGCAGATCTTCGTCAAGACCCGTATGTTGTCCTCATCTGATCTGATATGACGATCTGATCTATCGCCACACGTATTACATTACTGACATCAAGCGCAGTCACCGGAAAGACAATCACCCTCGAGGTTGAGTCCTCCGACACCATCGACAACGTCAAGAGCAAGATCCAGGACAAGGAAGGCATCCCACCTGATCAGCAACGCCTCATCTTCGCGGGCAAGCAGCTCGAAGACGGCCGTACCCTTTCCGATTACAACATTCAGAAGGTACGTAACATGCATATGGGCAGACGAGACCCTTTACTGACAAGATATCTCTCTCATCCAGGAGTCCACACTTCATCTTGTCCTTCGTCTCAGGGGTGGTATGCAAATCTTCGTCAAGACTCTCACGGGTAAGACCATCACACTGGAAGTTGAGTCCTCCGACACAATCGACAATGTGAAGAGCAAGATTCAAGGTATGTTATGCTCTTCAGGGCTCACCGACCATGCAGCTGACGTCGACATACAGACAAGGAGGGAATCCCACCTGACCAACAGCGCTTGATCTTTGCCGGCAAGCAGCTCGAAGACGGACGCACACTCTCGGACTACAACATTCAAAAAGAGTCCACCCTACATCTTGTACTAAGGAAAGTCAAGAATCACAGTATCTCGCTCACTCAATATAGACTAATACTCACCTCACAGACTCCGCGGTGGTATGCAAATCTTCGTCAAGACACTCACCGGAAAGACCATCACATTGGAAGTCGAATCATCAGACACCATCGACAACGTCAAATCAAAGATCCAAGACAAGGAGGGTATTCCACCAGACCAGCAGCGTCTCATCTTCGCTGGCAAACAACTCGAGGATGGTCGCACTCTATCAGACTACAACATCCAGAAAGAGAGCACATTACATTTAGTGCTAAGATTGCGTGGTGGAATGGTGAGTCACAACTTCATTCTTGCCGTGCTGAAGCAGCTGCTGATGCTTTATAGCAAATCTTTGTCAAGACACTGACAGGCAAGACGATCACATTGGAAGTTGAGTCATCGGATACAATCGACAATGTCAAGTCGAAGATTCAGGACAAGGAGGGCATTCCCCCAGATCAGCAAAGACTCATCTTCGCTGGAAAGCAATTGGAGGATGGTCGTACGTTGAGTGACTACAACATTCAAAAAGAGTCCACATTGCATTTAGTCCTCCGTTTGCGAGGTGGAAACTAGGAAGTCAGACGAGCATGGATCTCTGGCTTGCGTCAAGGTGAATGGTTGCCAATGGAGTAGTCAGTCCACGTTGAGACTTGAGCAGGGCTCGGATACTAGGTCGTATATCTAATGACAAATGATACCCAACACCCATCAGATTAACATTGCCTGCGCGTGAGCAGTGCCGTTCTTCTGTTCGATATATGTCTTCTCTCACTTTCATTATTGTAGAGGTCAATGATCTGAGCAGAATCACTGCGCCTCTCTCCTCAGAGAAGTTCTCAAGATTGATCTCTGAATGCACTTACGTCCTCGAAGTCTCGTCGGGAGTGACACACATGCTTCAAGATCGTTTGCTATGCCATGCTAATGCTATGCAGCTATCTAGATATGCTAGTAAGTGTTTGTGATCGGCGGCTTAACCATGCAAACGAGTCAGAGACAACGGCATTCCCTCCGGTAGAGTACCCTACTTGACCACCTACTGCAATGACGCTTCATATTCTATAACATCGACTACAAACATCCCACGTTCTTATGAGTAGTGCTGTTCCTCATCCTGAAGCTATCTTTGTGCATTCTCGAGCTTGCCACTACCTCCTGGTCCCATCCCGTCGTTCACTAGCTGTACTCGCACGATCGAGACGACCTTTCAAGTCTCGTGATCACTTCAGATTCCTCCCGCGGGCATGAGAAGAAGCTAAAGATCCATGCCGGCTTACTACTTTCATATCGCTTTTGAGCTATACCAGCAAGCATCACTACCAATAGTAGAGCAACAAGCAGGCCAGACGACACCCCCTCCATTATTCAAACCACCACAAAACTACAATATATTCGCTGGAGATCACCTTCTTTTCCCGGGCAGTGGACTTTGGACGTCCGTATTAGCCCCGCGGCGGAAGTCTTCGAGCACGAAGAGTATCACGCACAAGATCGGACACGGGAAAGAGAACAAGCTCTGGGACACAAGGCGCGTGCCAGGTGTGGGAGCTAGCAAAAGCACAAGAGAGCTGGCGAGTGAAGCAACCAAAAAAGCACTACAAGATCAAGACCACCCAAGCTCGAAAGAGGGGAAGGAGGTGCAACGGCACAAAGATAGAACAGACTGGCGATACTCTCAGATATCCATTCACAGTATCAACATGGAACTCAAAGAGCCAATCGCGAGAGTAGAGACACGGCCGACTCAACGTCCCCAAGCACCTGGAGCTACACAACCTTTGACCGCCAGTTACACACCGACAAATCCGCAGACAACAGAGTTTGGCTGGGGAGTTGTACATCTATATCGGGATGAGCTCGAAAATGGACTCGCGAAAGAGCACAAGTCCTTGAGCGAGCAGATCGATAAGGATGCGGCGTTTCTGGATGAAGACAGTACTACACTGTGTATATTAGCAGTGCCTTCCTACATGACACATTCGGACCTGCTTGGTTGGGTTGGTGAAGAGACACGGGAACAGGTCAGCCACTTCAGGCTTGTTCGTACAGATAGGTCGAACCGATTCATGGTACTCTTGAAGTTTCGAGACAGTGATGCTGCAAAGAAATGGCAGAAAGAATGGAATGGGAAGTTGTTCAATAGTATGGAGGTACGTAATGCGTTTCCACCGGTCTAATCTGTTACAAGACTAATAACATCAATAGCCCGAGAACGCTCACGTCGTATTCATCAAGTCGATCTCATTCCAGACAACCGAGGCCAACCATGATCCTGGAAGTTTCCCAGACATGTCAAATGATCCGTTTACACCTGCCATAGCGCGAATGATCAGCACACTGAACTCAGCTCAGGGCACTTCCACAGATCCATTTACCACACCTGGAGTTGTAGAGTTACCGTCATGTCCAGTCTGTCTTGAGCGCATGGATGATACGTCCGGTCTTGCCACAATCTTCTGTCAGCATGTCTTCCATTGTGCTTGCCTGCAGAAATGGAGAGGTAGTGGATGTCCTGTATGTCGCTATACACAAGAAGACCCGCTACACAAGTCGAGATCGAATAACTCGGCTGAGGCTGCTTGCAGTACATGCGGTATCACCTCAAACTTGTGGATATGGTATGTTCACCTTCTTTCCAGATAATATAACTTGCCTTCTCTAAGTATGCCTCACAGCCTCATCTGCGGCAACATCGGCTGCGGCCGCTACGACTCCGCTCACGCCCGCGAGCACTACTCCACAACTGGGCACACCTTCTCCATGGACCTCAGCGACGAGCACATCTGGGACTACGACGGCGACAACTACGTCCACAAACTTCTGCAGGACAAATCCAACGGGAAACTCATGGAACTTCCTTCAGCATCCTCCCACAATCCCCATGACCACGACTCATCTGACCTTCCGTGGGAGAAAGCTCAGAAGATGAGCTACGAATACACAACCCTCATCACCAGCCAGCTCGACAGCCAGCGCCTGTACTTTGAGGAACAGATCGAGCGTGCTGTAGACAAAGCATCTAAGGCCGCTGCCGCCGAGATAGCCGCCACCGAAGTATCGAACGATGCAACATCCCGCATGCTCGAGCTCAAATCCTCTCACACCGCCCTCGTCTCCTCAACCCTCCCGGCTCTCGAACGCACCGCCACCCGTGCCGAGGCCCGCGCGTCAAAGGCCGATCTGCTATTCCGCCAAATGCGAAAAGATGCGCAAGAGAAGGAGGCGATGAACGAGAGTTTGCTGGAAAGGGTGCGATTGCTGACGGGACAAGTCGAGGAGCTAATGAAGGGCAAGAGCGAGGTTGAGGAGACGAATAGAGATCTCATGGGTTATATCAGCTGCATGGAAAAGTTGAAGGATGCGGGGGAGGATGTGCAGCAGGGGACTGTCGTTGTGGCGGAGGCGCCGGTTGGCGGAAAGAAGAAGAAGAGAGGTGGGAAGAAGTGATGGAGGGGTGATGTAGAGTAGAAATGGTGCTGCAGAGCATGATAAATGGCGTGAGCTGAAAGCTTCATTGGCAGCACAAGGCAGACGGGTCTTTCTGATTTCGTAAGGGGCAATGAAAGTCGACGAACGTGGAGAGCTAGACTCAATAGCAGAGGTACAAACTCAAGACAAATACAAATCGAAGGATTCCGTATGAGCACTATTCTCTTAGCAGTATCCGCAAGCGAGTGTCTAGGTCAAGATCATTGATTGAAGATTCTTGGCACCCTCGAGAGAGTGCCATTGATGAACTATCGAAATCCACAATCTTATACCTTGATCTCTCCAAGTCAACTTCCTTCCAGGACTGAAATGCTTCAATAAGGGGTCAAGGAAGAAAGGTTTCTGGAGAGTGAAGAGTACCGTAGACTCCAGATCCCCAGCTAGCACCCGACCCAGAAGTCGTGGAGAGTGCCGAAGCTATACCCGCAGCCATATCGAAGAACTCCAGAGGCAAGGGACTTCCACCGACGGGGCAGCTAAAGCCAATGAGAACAGTATAAACTCAGGACAGGTACATATCAGAAGCTTTGAGACTGGTTGGCACGAACGTGCCGAGTCGAACAAGGCCTGTGCCAAAAATCTCATCATGTTGACAATGTGATGTCACTCCAGTCGAAGAAGGCCATATTCCTCCAAAAGTCATCATCGTCAATACCCGCTGGAAAGAGCCCATGCGAATTGATAAAGTCGATCAGAGAAGGATCCTCGGAAGTCACTGGATTTCGCAGAATTCGCGCTATCAATCCAGCAATCGCCTTGGCTGCGTTGTATGGCGATGCGTGGTTCGCATCGCCGGCATGTATTGTATTTCCTTGCTGTATTTCTGCAGCAAGAATGCACAGGTTCTGTAAGGTCTGTGCGCAGGAAAGTGTTTTAGACCGAGCTGCCATACTCTGGTTCAGCAGCTCAAGTGCGACGGTGCCAGCGGCAGGGAGACCGTAGCATGCGACGTATGGCGCGGATCAGTACTTCGTATGCAGTATTTTATCATTGCACTTCCGAATACCTTCCAGGCTATGCTGTTCTCAGAGCTCATCAAACCCTCAAGTAGATCGATGCCCATAGTCTTATCGGGCGAGTATACCGGTGCGAAGGCGATTCTCCTGATTTTGAGTCAAGAAGGGAGGCATGTCCGAGGGACTGATGCATCGCTCAATCTCCGCCATGCTTTGTAGCTTCTGTCGCTCATGATGAGTTCTCGCAGTGCGACCAGCACTTCTTACATCTCCATCTTGCACAAGCTCAACAACGAAGACAGGACGTGAAGATGGAGTGATCATTAATCAGGCTATTTGCGGCAATTTGGACAGGCTGAACTGGTGCCGCGGAGCTGCGCACTCCACATCGAAGTAGGAAGCTGATACCCTCTTCGCCCCTCGATGGTTATATGGCGTGCGTATCTTTGCAACATCTACTCATTTGCTTGGAGTAGCTTTCGTGAGGCTCACATACTACAATGGCATTCCGTCCTGACGACGAGGCAGGCACAAAGCCAGATGAGCGGGCACCTCTGCTTGGCAATGAGTCCGCAAGACACGATGCCGAGGCTCAAGATATCAACGACGAGGCCAGTCCCGGCGAGCCAGCAGCAGTCGCACGAAACTGGCAATGGTATGCCTGGAGAGGATTCTGGGCAGTGCTCGCCATACTTGTATTGGCAGTCTTCATCAAGGGATGGGTCGATTCCGAAGATGTGGACGTGAGTCGATTATTCACTGCTTGAGCGCATAATCTAACGCGATGTCTACAGTTTGACGGTGGCAAAGCCCTGAAACGAGCGTTAGGTGGTGGTCTTAGTGGTGCAGCAGCAATGATACTCCAGGTGTTGCTATTGATGCCCATTCGGACAATCATGAACTACCAGTATCGACACGGATCTTCATTGACAGTGGCAACAAAGACCTTGTATGCTGATGGAGGAATGACCCGTTATTATCAGGGTATGTCCGCTGCGCTCGTTCAAGGTAAGACACCAATTCATTTGACACAGTATGGAAGACTGAGACTCATTTCTAAGGTCCGATTGCACGATTTGGCGACACTGCGGCCAATGCTGGCATTTTGGCGTTGCTGCAGTCAAATGGTTATCTCAAAGGACTACCGTCACCAATCAAGACCATTTTTGCGTCTGCTTGTGCAGCCGCCTTCAGGATGATCTTGACGCCGATCGACACACTCAAGACCACGCTTCAAGCTGAAGGCGCTCGCGGTTGGGAACTACTACGCAATCGTATCAAGACTGACGGTGTAGGAAGTCTCTGGTGGGGAGCCTTTGCTACTGCAGCAGCGACCTTTGTTGGTAACTATCCTTGGTTTGCTGTCTATAACTTCCTCTCCGAGACAATTCAAGAACCATCCCGACAGCATGAGATCGGGACGTGGCTGCTCCGAGCTGCGTTTATTGGCTTCTGCGCATCCGTCGTCTCAGACACTGTATCGAACTCGTTGAGAGTCGTCAAAACCTACCGTCAGGTCCACGACACCCGAATTTCCTATACCGAATCTGCCAAGCGTGTCATTGAGCAAGATGGATGGGTGGGGCTTTTCGGAAGAGGATTGAAGACCAGAATTGTAGCGAATGGTCTTCAGGGTATCCTCTTCTCCATTCTGTGGAAGCTTTTCTTGCAGATTTGGGACGACAAAACTGGTGGAAAGTGATGACTCAACTTGATGCTCTGCGCTAGGCACCAATAGAGGAGTGTAATGAGCTCATGTCGGTGATGAACGCAGGGTTGTTAATGCAGTAGTGATAGATTTGATATATAAGGGGGATTTTGGTTATATAGGGGAGTTTGGACAATTCCGGGCAGAATGGAAAGAATGTGATCACGTGATCACGTCCCTACCTCACTTATCCCCTTCTGTGCACACCACCTGCCTTATGCGATACCGAGGAGCCAAGATGGTGCGACTAGCTCCAGCTGTGCCGCTGCATTGGCCTGCATTTGCCTCTGCAACCTCTCCCTCTTCACCACCCTCACTACCTCCTCCCTGCAACTTCCTTCCACACACCTTGTCAGCATGATGTTCACTGCTACCCAATTGCTCGCGGTCCTCGCCGCCGTCACCCAGGCCCATGTCGCCCAGTCGCCCCTCGGCTCCGACCTGAGCAGCTCTTCGAAGCTCACCATCAACAGCACTTTGAAGATGAACTCTGGTCACTCCATCCCGATACTCGGCTTTGGAGTCTGGCAAACGTATGTTATCAAACTTGCCAGAAGCTGCCTCGGACATGCCGCTAAACTACGCTTCTTGTTAGACCATACGATGTAGCTGAGGAGGTCGTTCAGCTCGCTGTGAAGGACGGCTACCGCCACGTAAGTTATGCAGGTAGCTTCCGAGTCCGATATTGCAAGGACAAGGTGCTACGGCAGCATGGTATCTTGGATGAGCATACACTGAAATCACGCTCTCAACAGATCGACTCCGCCATTGCTTATCGCAACGAGGCTCCTTCCGCCAAGGGGCTTCTCGACACTAAGCTCCCCCGCGACGAGCTCTTCTTCACCTCCAAGATTCCACCCACCTACTTTGGCTACGAGAGTGCCAAGGTTGCCATCGCTGAAACACTCGCTAAGATTGGGGATCTCGGTTACATTGGTGAGCGATGATACGGACGATGAACGGCAACAGATATTAAGAATGGAATGATTCTAGATCTATACCTTTTGCACCACCCCGGTAACGCCGGCACGGAAGCTCGCCTCCAGACCTGGAAGGCCCTGGTCGAGGCCGTCGAGGCAGGTCAGATCAAGAGTATCGGTGTGAGCAACTTCGAGGTCGAGCATCTTGAGGAGATCGAGGCTTGGCAGAAGGCGACCGAGGCCGCCGGAGGCAATGGTGGTGAGCTCAGTGTCAACCAGATGGAGCTCCACCCTTGGTCAAGATACGAGGATGTCGTCGAATGGTGCAACGAGAGAAACGTAGTCTTAGAGGCTTACAGCCCGCTTACCAGGGGCAAGCACTTCGATGATGCCGTCTTGAAGCCAATTGTGAAGAGGACTGGAAAGTCGGCTGCTCAGGTGCTTATTCGATGGAGCTTGCAGAAGGTGAGTCTAGTCTTTCAGTCACTGCTGACTTTTGAAACATGTATCATGACATCGCTAACCTACCTCGCCTGAACAGGGTTTCGTCCCTCTCCCTAAATCTGTCACCCCTTCCCGCATCCAGGAGAATGCCGAGGTGTACGACTTTGCCCTCACTGACGCAGAGATGGAGTCTCTCGAGGAACTCAAGGAAGACTACTACTCCATGGACCTGTAGACTTGCTGTCGCGCGAATACTTGAAGACGTGGTAGTGTGGGCAATGTTGAGATGTTTGGACAAATTCAGGAAGCGCCATTTTCTCTCAAAATATAGCCATTTACGTTATAGTATATATATTCCATATCATGTCATTGCTTAAGTGAAGGATTGCTAGATCAACTCTGCAAGCCGCCTGAGGTCACTGGAAGAAATTGTAGTGAATATCGCTGCGAGGTCAGAATATTGACTGCAAATCGAGTACGTACTAGGAAATTACCCCTATCCGGTATTCACCCCGATCCGACTAAGTAATATTTTGCTTAAACCTCCCAACGGAGTGGGTTTCCCCGCCCTGGGTTGGGCCGGGTTAGGGAGTTAGGTCCCTATAGGTTGGGTCTTAATGTAATTTATAAATCCCTAACCCGAAAGTAGGTTGAAAGGAAATCCCTAAAAGATTCCTATGGGACCCTAAAGCTAGCACGTGATATTATTAACCAATAGTAGCTAATAGTAAGATAAAACCTAGGGAATTGTCACGGTCGGTCACGCGGCGGTAGGTAGTTAGTATAAATACGGGGAAACGGTTTAGATTTAGTCAGCTACGGAGGTCTTATCTATCAGTATAGATCAGGCTATATAACGAGGACATAGCTTGAAGAGCTATGTTACTAATAGCGGTAGTAGTAGATAAGGTTAAACGCTTAGTTTAACCCTCTTTTCCGGACTATCCTATACTTCCTAATATAGTAGGAACGTATCTACTTTATATCCTATCGTTCTATAATATTACTCCCTTCCTTTAGGGCTGAACTTCTAAGAAGCGCATTATAGGGCTATAGTTAGTAAGCGGTAATTAGTAATTAGTAAAGAACGTCTTAGCGTCGCGTAACGTAATTCTAGTAAGTAGCGGAAGTCTAATAAGTTTAGATCTTATAGTATATATCGAAGGTCCTATTATTATAGGACGACATGGTCTAATTATAATACGCGCCTCCCGTATCAGGAAGCACATAATAGGCTAGGAAAGAAAGTCTAAACCGCGGGTTCAACCTTATCTATTACCGCCGCTATCAGTAACGTAGCTCTTCAAGCTACGTCCTCGTCATATAGCCTAACCTATACTAATAGATAAGACCTCTATAGCTAACTAAATCTAAACCGTTTCCCCGTATTTACGCTAACTACCTACCGCCGCGAGACCGACCGTAATATTACGTAGCTTCTTACCTTTAGTGTAACTACGTTCGAGATAGCTATCCGCCCGAACCCCCCCCTTAGGACTAACTCTCCTAATAAACTCGCCGAACATGTTACTTAGTTCCGCGATAACTGGCCCGTCTACCTTCGTAACCTAACTAGATACACCGCTGAAGTTAAAGAGAAACTTATACTTTAATAGGAAAAGATCGAATAGATCAAGAACTAAGTTACCGCTATAAATAGGGTTATCGAATTTCAGAAGAAACTCTATAAGGAGAAGGAAGAAGAATAGACTTAATTAGTTATCGAACTTAAGATCTAGAATAAGAAGGCTCTTCTTACTACTATACCTACGGTTATTACTCCCGAAACGACCCCCGAACCTAGACGCACCGCTAAGAATCCTATAGATACTGTTAAGGGCTATGCCCTAGAGGGGTAAGCACTAGCTGTATACCTACGCTACCTATAGGATTCCCGCGCTACCCACTACCCTCTAGTTAGGTAGACCGGTATCCGTAGCCTCTTTAGCGGAGGACTAGGACTCTGCTTCGCTATTCATCGAACTTATTAAATACCACGCTGAACTCCTATGTACACGCCGTTCTCCCGTGACAGATACTATAGAGAGAAAGACTATAGTTATTACTACTATACCTCCCGAGTCTTCCTAACTTAGTAAAAGACTACCTAACCTAGAAAAGTTTAATAGAGATCGTAAAGACCTACGCCGCTTTACCTAATAGATCTATAGTAAGTTAACTACGAATATAGACCGCTTCGTATAGGCTAATAATTGTTTAGCCTACGTTACTAGCCGTCTTACTAGAACCGCTTATTCTCTGATTCTACCTAAGGTTAAATATAGAATATATTAATTTATTAACTATCCGTAGATGCTAGAATACTTAGGAAACGCTTTTAGTAATCCGGACCGTATTAAAAATACCTAGAATAATCTCTTCCGTCTACGTTAAAGGAATACGGATTTTAGCGTAGTCTTTACCGAGTTTAAACGCCTCGCTCTTGAAGGTAAAATACTAGACTCTATACTTATATCTCTCCTAAACTAATTAATCTCTCACGAACTTTGTGAAATATTACTTTATAACCCGTCTTTTTTAAATAATTTCCGATAATTTGCTTATTACCTCTAAGAATTAGAGAACCGCCGTTAATAATTCTATTAGAATATATATATGATCCGTAATAAACTAACCCTACGTACCGCTACCGCCTAGATACCTCTATCCCCTTCGTCTCCTCGCTCTACTCTCCGTTAACCTTATGCTACCGTTACCCGTAAATAGCCTACTAGAGATCTAATAGACTTAAGTACCTAACGCTATAACCGTCCTTCCGATAAGGAAGCTAGAGTATATTACCGTTACTATCGAACTAGTTATCTTATTCGGGACTGCCCGAACCCCGATACCTACCCCCTAGACGTTTAGAATCGCGACCTAGTCTGACGCTAACGTATATAAGAAATACGTATCTCGCGTACCCCGTCGCCCTATTAGATATAGTCTCCTCCGTTCTATATACCGACCGCTTTACGCCCTACTACTCCCGCTACCTCTATTCATGCTATGTCAGTTTAGGAAAACGGAGTAGGCCTAGGATAGAAAGTATCTTAGCGTTAAAAGAAACTATACTATAGATATCTTAAGGCAAACTACCTACTATTATACGAACTAAACCGATTACTAGATTATTGTTACCCTTTACACTGTAGTAGAAGGGTATATAGTAAGGCTTAGTAGAGGTAAAAAGTATCTCCGGGGATGCCTCTTTTACCTTTATAGTATAGTAGTTAGGCACGCCTTCTCCCTTTAGAAAGGAGAGGGAAAATCTAATCTCTATTTTAACAGAAAGGATAATATCTAGTTAATAATAGATAAGATTATTAAGCTTTAGTAAAAGTAGAGTAAATCCCTTAAGTAGTACATCGTTAGAGGATAGAGATTATAGTACTAATTAGACTCGATAAACCGTAAGTTAATAACTGCTAAGTAGATTATAGGATTAAGGGACTAATTAATTATACCTAGTCTAAGGATAAATCTACCGGATAGAGAGACCTAGGACTTCGTTATAGTTAAGAATCTAGTAATGAAAGCTATAGCGCTAGGAGAGGGGGAAGTATCTATTATAATAGCTACCGCTGCCTATTGAGCTATATATTCAGCCGAAATTGATTATAGACTAATAAAAGAGGCTAGGGCGATATAAGGGTACTCTTAGCCGGTATAGTAATATTAGCGCTCCTATTAGTAGACTCGAGAAGAGTACTTAGCACTAGAGCCAAGTAGAGGAAATTAACGTAATATCCTAAATATAGGACAGAGACGTCAGGTGATCTACTATAGGTATTATATACGGGGTTATACTACTAATAAGTACGTAAATCCTCTAGTATCGAAAGAGGAGTAAGCTAGAGTTTAACCTCCTCTTTAGGATAATAGGTATATAAGAACCTCCGGAACGTTATCCGTAGTTACCGTAGATCCGCCGTAAAGTACGCCGGTAATAGGAGCTAATTATATACTAGTTTATCCTTTAAGACTATAGTCTTTAAGGAATCTAGCTAATTAGGAATTAGGATTACTAGGATTTATAGCCTTTATTAACTATTCCTAAGCCGTATCCGGCTATATTCTTAGAGAGGTGGACGATAATCCCCTAAGGTAATAGATATAGGTTCTCCGTAGAGAGGAGAAGCCGAGTAATAAGTAGATAGCCGCTATTACTATACTCGAACCTTAGAAGAAAGAGTAGCCGGCTTATACTATATTAGACCTCGATAGATATGCCGCTTAAAATAAGCAAGTACGCCAAGTATCTATAGAGACCGATAAGGAGGATAATTTTAGTAAAGGGGCGAATTATATTCCGCCTACTTATATACGGAGCTAGAATTTAATAGAGGAGATAATCGAGAGTATATTATAACCGACTCCTAAATCTAGGTAGACTCGGAAGATAGTTAAGGTTCCGAATACTAAGATAGTAAAGCACCCTCTACCTATTTAGTTATTAGGAAGACAGTAGCCATTTACTATTGATAATAGATTTAAGATATACCTAGGTAGAGGACCTATAATTACCTAGGAGTAACTCTTTAATGCTTTACTAATCTTATAATAGGATATAGGTGCACTTCTCTAGTCGTTAATAAGTAGGCGTAGGGCAAAGAAGGTTATATTCGATATCTACGTAGTAGTATCCCCAACTCTAAAGAAATACCCGCTAGCTCTAAGAGTTACTTTAGAGCATCCGAGGGATAAAGTAAGGTTAAAGAATATAATAGTAGTTTTTATCGAGGTATAGATCGGAGAAACTCGTCTCTAAAATATTATCGTAGATAGTAGGGCTATTTAGAGTTAATACCTAAGAGAGTAGTACTAATAGCTAATATCTAGATCTACCGTTGTCTACCTATTAGTCTAAGACTTACTAATTAGTAGCTAGAGATAATTAAGGAGTACTATTAGATTAGAGTTAATATTTAAGGGCTATTTATAGTATATAAGGCATATATTATTAAAGGAATTTCAGGGTACGATTTACTACTAAGTTATTCGTAGATATCTTAGGTAGATTATATCCAAGACTATAGGACAGGGGTTATTACTATTTATAAGGCAAACGGGACTCCTAAAGTTATCTATAGAAGGGAGATACTGGTAGAAGTCTTATCTAATAGCCTAGAAGAGACCAAGCAACACTAGAATATAGAATATTAGGTAGACTAGGAACTTGCGTATCTAATAGCGGAGTTGGATAGCTACGCTTCTAAAGAATAGTCTAAAGTAGATCTATTAGAGTATATAACAGAAGAGGATACCGGGTATAATCTAGATACCTATAATTTCAATAATTTAAAATAGAGGGGCTACGCTAAAAGAGCTAGGTTTAGCCCTCTTTAAAGGTATTAGATAGGATAGGAGTAGGGATATTAGTTAAAGAGAAACTAAAAGAGGAGAATAATAGTCCTCTATAGTATAATAGTACTAATGAGTTTAAGGTCCTCGATAGTAGAGGACTAAAAATCCTATAGGATCTAGGAGAATATTAGATTAAGGGAGATCTAAATATAGAAGTACTTTCTACTATATCGGTAACGCTAGAAGTTAGTTAAAGATAATATCTTAATCTGATAGCGAAGGAAGAGAGAGTGATTATAAATAATTATAATTAGATAAGAAGGTAAGCCGAGTATAGAAACGAGCGGTATCTCTTAGTAGAGTCTATTCTAGCTATAGTAGTAATAACTTAGAGGATAGCGGGCAACTTCCTAACTATACGTAGGCCGATAAAGAGATAGCTAACGAAGGCGCCTATTTAAGAGGTTAATATATAGGTAGAGTCTTCTAAGATTACTATTAGGAGTATTACCGATACGGTAGAAAGGAGGGAGTATACTAAGCGGATCCTTTTTACCTAGAAGGATTACTCTATTATAAAGCTTAGTAAACTAAGAGCTACCGATCTCATCGAGTATACTATAGTGATTTAGGGAGATCCGACGCCGCTAAAGACTAGGCTAAGAAAATCTACTCTACTAGAAATTATATTCGTAGATAAGATGTTTCTATTAATAATTAAGGCCGGTATCCTATTACTAGGGATTAGTAAATAGGGTATAAGGACTTAGTTTATCCCTAAGAAGCCTAGTATAACGAACCTACGGATTATATATAACTTTAAACCGGGCATTAATAAGTATACGATCAAGCCAGCCTATCTAATATATAATCTAGATATAGTAGTTACCACGGTAGTTAAAGCCAAGTTTAGCGTGTTCTTTGGTATAGATGCCGTAAATAGATACTAGGTAGTACTAATAGTAGAAGCTAATAAGTTTAAGTTAGTAATTATATTTAATCATTGCTAGTTATTCTATAACAGGATAGCGTAAGGACTTACTATAGTACTATATACTTATTACGTATTTATAGGCATGACCTTTGATTTTTTATCATCCACGTAGAGTATAGCGGCAATACTATTAATAATTAGAGATAATAGGGATACCACTTTCAGTCCGTTTATTAATAATCATAACGGAGCCGCTATAGACTTTAATAGTATAGCTAAACTTTTGCACGAATAATATTTCCTAAGGGTAGTATAGGTGCTAATCTTTCTAACGGGACGGAAGTCTTCGTTCTTTATACTAGACCTCTTATTCATCGGATGCATAGGCGATGTTAGTAGTTTAAGACCATTAATTCGTTATAGGGAGCGGGTCCTATAGTAGCCTCGGCTAGAGTCCTTAATAGGAGGTAGAAGTATTCTACTACTTACTACCGTTCCTAAGGAAATATATACCTAGTAGAGCAGAGCTGAATCTAATTATAAAAAGTGCCTATCGAGAAGAGTAGAGAGTTACGCTTAAGTCTAGATACCTTTCTAAGAGGAAGAGATAGGTAGATATTA